>OBKR01000327.1_pt1 | contig 56875 bp, 52 predicted proteins | sample 1518991 | NCBI WGS metagenome assembly OBKR01 (sample SAMEA2452117, study PRJEB22498) | human gut metagenome | biome: human feces; feature: human gut; material: feces | place: Australia | collected 2012
TTAAATTTGCCATGAAAGCAAAAAATAAAAAACAAGTAGATATAGTCAAAGATACTGGTATCAGCAAAGGAGCGTTCAGTTCCTATCTTTCGGGACAGTACAATCCGAAAGCCGATAAACTAGAACTGATTGCCGACTCTTTAGATGTAGATTTGCGTTGGCTTTACGGGGAAAATGTACCTATGGAAAATGCTCAAAAAGATGATACTGCTCTGCAATATGTCTTTTACAACAACTCCTGCTCCGAGTATCTTCTTGATGATTTAGATGATATGTATATCGCAATGAAAACACAGTATTCCGCCCTCATTCCACGCTTTTATGTTCTTGTCAACCGAAGCGGAAATGAAGTACACATACTGCCATTATTTTTAAGAGAAGATAGTTCCGAGTTCTACGAATGTCCGTCTGATTTTTTCCATGCAGACAGGCACAGCGTTTTCACAAGAGATTTTGACAGTATCAGCGTGGAACTTTCAACTGTCACCATCTATTATTATGGAATTGATACAAAGACTTATGAACCGAAAGTTTCCACGCTGTCCTACTCACAAGCTGACGATTGCTTTTATATCGACAATGGAATACAGAGCGGTCACATAAAGGCATTTGAAAAAGAACTGGTAAAAGAAGCACTTTACTTAAAGCATAACACCCAGTAACAGACAAGAGGACTTGCAAGGTTTCTGACCTTTCAAGTCCTCTGCTGTATCATGGTGCTGTTGGCTGTGTCCGTTCCGTCAAGGACTGCCCTACGGCGTATCGGCTTCGCCTTGATCCTTGACCTCACTAGGTATAGGCAAACTGAGAGTTATCGCACTCCTGTCAAGATAAAATTCATTAACTGGTCTACATCATCAAAATCATCATAATCTCCGTTTATGCCATCTCGATGATACACAACTCCATTTTTCTCATTTCTCTCTAAACAGTCCAAGAGCTTTTCTTCTCCATACTTTTTAGCAAATAAGTTAAAAGTGTATGGTTTAATCTTGCTCAATAATCCTTTCTTGCAAGTTTCTTCGCACTTATAACAATGCGTTAGCTCCTTTGCAATCGAACATTTTTTATTCTCGCAAAAATCATTATCTGGGCAACTGTTCGAGTCACATCCATTACAATCAGCATTTTCTGTGCATAAGCAACATGCAAGACCACATCTGGCAATTCCTAATTCTCTTCTCATTTGGACACCTCCTGCAACTTCTAATTTTCTATTTTATTCTCAACTAAACAAATCGGAATTTATCATATTGTGTACTTCATAGGGGTAAACCTTATTCCATCTATTTCCTGCTCATCAGATTGCGGCTTAAATCCTATATGAAGATAAAATGGCTTACCATATGGTGACGAATTTAAGGTAATCTCTTGCAGTGCTGGGTTATCTTTCCGAATATCTGCTAAAAGATACTGAAAAATTGAAGTAGCTACACCTCGACGATGATATTCTTTCTTGGTGAACACCAAGTTAATATGTGTTCTATTTGAACGCATACCTATAATTCCAATCATTTCCCCTTTATCAAATGCTGCATATATTGGGCAGACACCTTGTTGACATTTTGAAATAAATTCAACATTTTCAACTATATCTCGCTTGAATGTGTCAATTCCCTCTGGTTTATAATCTGGTGCTTCAAACTGTAAAAACACTTCAAATGCCAAAGCAAGGGCTTCCGTTACTTCATTGCTATGTATTTTTCGTATTTCATAGATACACATCTTTTCACCTCACAAATACTTATTTATTTTTTAATAATATCATAATTTGTAATTATTTACACCATTATAATCACAAAAAATAACACAGATACACTCTCTACTATCTGTGTTATTCCTTTCATGTCTTCTTGAAATATTTACTCCATTTTAAAAATCTGTTACGATATTTTGCGGTATTCTATGATACCTTTTCCTTGAAAAAATATGTCTGTAAATCTTGATTTTAAGCGAACTTTTCAATATTCCCAATCACTTTCTTCTGTTGTGAGAATTTCTTCTCAATTATTTCTGCACAATAGTAGAGAATATCTTGTCACGGGGTAACTGATTTGATAGAATAAGACAAGGCACTACATGAGAATGGTAGGCGGTTAGTCCTTCAACAGAGGGACTGAACCCTCTGATTATATAGAAATCCTGCTTGCAGGAAATCTGGGAAAGGAGGGCTTAACTTATGAGTGATTTTGAAATGCTCTCCATCGTACTAATGATACTTAGTATTGTTGTAACGGTTCTGATAGCGTACATAAATCAATCAAAAAAGTAACCGCCCCTCGCCCAAGGAATGCGGTTACTCTTTTGAGTAATTAAATAAATTTGGACTAACCAACTATCAGTAGTGCCTTTTTTATATTCTTATTCTAACAAATACCTATTCAAATGTCAAATCTGACACTCTTAAAATTTTGCTATCAAATTTAATAATTCTTTCCGATTTACTACACCATTTAGTACACCATTTTCATATCAAACTACACCATTTTATGATACAATACACCACTTTACCGTTTTTTTTAATCTTGCAGAACACCAGTAAATACAAGGGTTTAAGAAGTTACATCAATTTATGGAAAAGCATTGTCAGAAAATCGATAAATTCTTTCTTGTATGCTTCCATCGTTCCTGTCCTCCTATTTTACAATTCCAACCATATCTCTTACAGTCTCAAAGCCATTCTTTTTCATATATGCCTCGATTCCGTCGATCACCTTCAAAGTCACTGCCGGATCATGGAAGTTTGCCGTTCCGACCGACACCGCACTTGCTCCTGCAAGCAGAAATTCTATCGCATCCTCCGCACAGGAAATGCCACCCATTCCGATGATCGGAATATTGACCGCCTGTGCCACCTGATAAACCATACGGACTGCGATCGGCTTTACGATCGGACCTGAAACTCCCCCGGTTTTATTTGCTACGGCAAATGTCTTCCGGTTGATATCGATCTTCATACCGGTCAGTGTATTGATCAGGGAAACTGCATCCGCTCCTCCTGCCTCTGCAGCCTTTGCGATCTCAGTAATATCCGTTACATTCGGCGTCAGCTTCATGATGATCGGCTGCTTCGCAATCTTTTTGATCTGTCCGGTCAGTTCTTCTACATGCTTTGCATCCTGCCCAAAAGCGAGAAAACCTGCATTCACATTTGGGCAGGAAATGTTGATCTCCATCATATCGATCGGCTCATCCGCCAGTCGTTCTACCACTTCCAGGTACTCTTCCGGTGCATGACCACAGACATTCACAATGATCTTTGTATCAAACTTCTTCAGATACGGGATATCCCTTTTGCAGAACAGATCAATCCCCGGATTCTGCAATCCGATGGCATTCATCATTCCACCGTAAACTTCTGCCACACGCGGTGTCGGATTTCCCGGCCATGGCACATTTGCCACACCTTTGGTCGTTACAGCTCCCAGGCGGTTCAGATCAACAAATTCAGAAAACTCTTCTCCTGAGCCAAATGTTCCTGATGCAACTGTCACCGGATTCTTCCACTCTACTCCGGCTATCTTTACACTCATATCCATCAGATCTCCACCTCCGTCGCCAGGAATACCGGACCGTCTTTACAGATCCGCTTATTATTCACATTACTGTGGGCATCCTTTTCTTTTGACCTGCATACACACGCAAGACAGGCACCGATTCCACACGCCATTCTTTCTTCCAGGGAAATGTAACATTCGATTCCCTGCTCTTCTGCATACTGCTTAATGGCACGCAGCATCGGCGTTGGTCCGCACGCATAAATCATGTCTGCTTTCAGTCCATTCTCGCGGATCGCATCCATAACATTTCCCTTTGTTCCGACACTTCCGTCTTCCGTGGAAATATACAGTTCTCCGTTTGCCTCAAACTCCTCTTTCAAAAAAGTCTGTGCATCCCGGTATCCTGCAAGGATCTGCTTCTTTTCACACTTCATCTGCTTCGCCAGCTCCAGAATCGGTGGTACACCGATTCCTCCTCCCATCAGGAAGACTTTCTTTCCTTCTGCTTTTTCGTACGGGAATCCATTCCCAAGCGGTCCGATCACCGGGATCGTATCCCCTGATTTCAGCTTTGAAAACTGCTCCGTTCCTGTATTTTCTCCTGTCACACGATAAACCACCCGAAGCATTCCCCGCGTACGGTCGATCTCACAAATGCTGATCGGGCGTGGCAGTAACTTGCTTCCATCTGTCGTATACATGGAAATGAACTGCCCCGGCTTTGCCGTGTCTGCTGCCTGCGTCTGAATCCACATGCTGTAGATTCCGTCTGCCAGCTGCTCCTGAGATGCTACCACCGCATTCTCTTTCTGCTTTGCCATACTGTACTCCTTTTACCTGAACTTCACTTATTTTGCTGCAAGTGCCCCGCTGATATCTGCAATCATCGCTTCTACTGCTGCTCTGGATGCATCGCCAAAATTCTCTGCTCCGAATTTTGCATAAGCTTCCTGCTTATAAGCTGCGATAATTCCACGGGAAGAATTTACGATCGCACCCAGTCCGTCTTCATTAAAGAAATGAACCAGGTCTTTTCCTTTTCCGCCCTGTGCTCCATATCCCGGTACTAAAATATAAGACTTCGGCATGATCTTTCTGAGTACTTTTCCCATCTCAGGATAGGTTGCTCCTACAACAGCTCCGATATAGCTGTACTCATCACCCATACACTCAGCTCCCCACTCGGCAACTTTCTCTCCAACCAGCTCATATAGCGGTCTTCCGTCGATCAGTCTGTCCTGAAATTCTCCGCTGGACGGATTGGAAGTTTTAACAAGAATGAAAAGTCCTTTCTTTTCTTCCTTACATACATCAATAAACGGATTCACACCATCGGACCCCAGATATGGATTGACTGTTGCGAAATCTTCTCCAAACGGAACATACTCTTTACTTCCTACTTTTATCTTTCCAAGATGTCCGGTCGCATATGCTGCGGAAGTTGACCCGATATCTCCTCTTTTTACATCTCCGATAATAACCAGATCTTTTGACTTGCAGTAATCCACAGTCTTCTTAAATGCCTCCAGTCCCGGAATACCAAACTGCTCATACATCGCGATCTGAGGTTTAACAGCAGGAATCAGATCATAAGTCTTGTCTACAATTTCCTTATTAAACTGCCAGACAGCTTCAGCCGCCCCTTCCAGAGTCTCTCCGTATTCTGCATATGCCTTATCTAAAATATGCTGTGGGATATAACTCAGCATCGGGTCAAGTCCGACTACGATCGGTGCTCCGGTTTTCTTGATCTTTTCTACCAGTTTGTTAATCATTGTTCATTCCTCCATCTTTCCTTCAGCCAGACGATCCGCCTTTTGAGTATCGTCATTTACATTCAACCTATATAATACCATACTCCCCTGCATTTTCACAACCGACATCTTAGAATTTCTTTTTTCAGATCACAGGATTTCTTTGCTGAATTTTCTTAAAGCTTTTTTAAGGGCAAAAAAGTACTCTGAATTGCTTCAAAGTACTTTTTATCTTTCTCATTCAATTTTACATAAGAACTTCTGCCAGTCCTCCCGGCACTAACAGCCTGAACGGATAAAATGGAAGATTCCTGATCACTCCGAAAATCAGAAGAAAAACTAAAATCCCTATAAGTATTTTAGGATTGATCTTTTTATCCACATGATTCTTTCCTGTCAATGCCCAGTCTGCTGCAACCGTCACAAAATAAATTCCGAGAAACGGCAGCAGAAAAACCATGACCGGATTGTAGCAGAAAGCAGTCAGAAAATTTCCATGCAGGATATTGTAGCTCGCTCTCCCTGCTCCACATCCCGGACAGTACAATCCCGTGATCACGTGAAAAAGGCATGGCAGCGGATATTTTAACGGATTGTGGAAATACAGATAGCCTGCTCCAATCCCTGCCATACACCCGATCACTGCCAGAAATAAAATCCGGTTTTTCCGGCTTTGTGCAAACCAGTTTCTTAATTTTATCACCCTTTGCATTTCGGCCTCTTAATAATAATTATCAATTCCTACTATTATTCCAAACATAAAGTATAAAATTCCTACAACCAGTCCGACTACAAAAGATACAATCGTCCATATTTTTGCCATCTTTGCATTCTGAGCTGCTTCTTCATAATTACCGGCATTCATTGCACTGTTGATCTTCACTGAAAATACAATACCTACGATACCGAACGGAAGACAGCAGCATACTGTGGAAATAATGGAAAGTACCAGATATGGTACATAATTAATTTCCGGTTTCTGCCCGTTATTCTGATAACCGGTCACGTTCTGATAACCACTGTTGTTCTGATAACCTGCTGCATCCTGATAGCCGCTGTTGTTCTGATAACCTGCTGCATCCTGATAGCCGCCGTTGTTCTGATAACCTGATACATCCTGATAACCGCTGTTGTTCTGATAACCTGCTGCATCCTGATAGCCACCGTTGTTCTGATAACCTGATACATCCTGGTAACCCGTTGCATTTTCAGTTGTCTTTGCTGCCCCCGTTGCCTGTACCGGATCATTCTTCACTGCATTTTCCTGTTCTGCATTGGGCTGTACTTCATTCTGCTTCGCACCGCAATGTGGACAGAACTTACTTCCATCAGGAATTTCCTGATAACAATTCTTACAATTCATATTTGCACCTCTCTCATTTTTCTTTCATCATATCACTAAATCAACAAAATATATAGTTTTTTCTATTATTTTTTCATCCGTCCATATCATTGCGTACAGAGAACCTTTTCTCCCCGTCTGAAAGAACAACAGCTACCAGCCAGTATCCCCAGCATACCAAGACTGATTCCTGCCAGCCATCCTGCCGGATATTGAAATCTGAAATATGCAGCCTGCTTTTCCATATAAAGTCTGACAAGCCACAGGATGCCTGTTCCGACAGTCAGTACAAGCACTTCCACCAGGAGAAAATACCAGTTTCCTTCCCAGAAAAACATCTTCCTTTTTTGCTTTTTTGTCATTCCGATGCTCTCCATCACATCCAGTTCCTGCTTTCTTGAATATCTTCCCATAATCATTACATTGAAATAATTGGTCAGTCCTGCAAATAGCAGCATCATTCCGATACTCCCGAGGATCATCTGATTTCCATGAATCCGGTCGGACATTCTTTTCAGCAGATCCGATCTGCAAAGAAGCAGAATCCCATTTTCTCCCTGATCTGTCCTTCTTTGATTTTCTTCTGTGAGAATGGCTCTGATCGCTGATTTTACTTTCTGCTCCTGCCCCACCTTCACATTCACTTCCATATAAATGATCTCTTTTTCTATTCCCAGTCGTTCAAATCCTTTTTCACTTACAAGAAAGAACAACATATTTTCTCCATGCCAACCCAGCTTCAGTTCTGGAAAATCTTTTGCTCTCCCGTCTAAATACCCATTTAAAGTAAAAATTTCCGCGGACTCTTTTTCATACTCCGAACCGGAACTGCAAAAGCTCACCGGTTCTCCTTTTACTTCTTCTGTCATTTTTTTCTGCTCCGGTGTGAAGCCATATTCCTGATAGATCAACACTCCACTCCCATCTTCTACTGAAGCCATATCCACTGACAGATTTTTTTCTTCTGCATACTCTTTCAGGCTGTCCATCTCTTTTTCACTCAAAATATGTACTGTCTCCGGGAAACCGGATCTTTCCATTTCTGTATCTGATCTCTCTGCATCGGTCTCCGTTTCTCCTTCATCTGAGCTTTCTGCACTGACCCGGAAATATTCATCAGAAAAAGGACTCCACCCTTTTTCCGAAATCACTACGTTCATATAAGCTCCCTCTGCACACTCTGTTCTGTCCTGATCCACACCTTTCAGAGCCAGGATCTTTTTTCTCACTGATTCAGAAATGGGAGCAAAATCAGGAGCAAAGTCATCCGTTTTATTATTCCACAGCAAATCTGCTGTATTTGCATCCGTCACCAGTGGGTCCAGTGCCTCTTCATCCGGTTCACTTATGATCCCTTCTTTTGCCTCCTCGCAAAAGTCCCCCGCAAGGATAAAATCCGGTTTCTGCATATAGATATTCGTCGCATCACTTCCTCCCGTAACCACAGCCGTACAAAGAAGGGTTTCTACTCCTAAAAAAAGTGACAGCACCGTCAGCACAAATTCTGCCCTCTCTCTTGTCACATTTCTCCATGCCAGTAATGGAAGCTCTGCTGGTATCTTTCGTCGCTTCCTCGCATTTTGCTTTTCTGTTTTTTGCTTTTCTGTATTTCGTCTTTTCCGACTATGGTTCTGCTTTCCTGTATAATGCATGCTTTCTATACAGGAAAGTCGGATCATCCGATTCATATTTTTTTGAATGGCAGCTTCAATGATCAGCAGGGTAAAACCAACTGCTGCGATCAGGATTTCAGGTCGAAATACGGAAAATTCTTTTGTGCCACCATATTCCCGCAGATATTCCTGCCCCAGCAGACCGGGAATACCAAAGAATAAAAGAAGCACTGAAAACGCCACTCCGAGTCCACTTCCCACAAGCATACAGCCTGCCATCTGCCTGTGGCAGATTTTCCGCAACTGCTTTTTCGTTGTTCCGATCGTATAAAGCAATCCAAACTGACGGATATCCCCGATCATGGAAATCTCGAGAATATTATGGATAAGAAACCAGACTCCGCCCAGAATCAAAATCACTCCGAGAACTGCCATTTCATAACTTCCGGTCAGTTGATCTACCGCTGTCAGAAATGCAGGATCTGTCACGGTAATTCTTTGTCCTGTATCCGTCCGTTTTACATCTTTATATAATTGTTCTTCTGCCTCTTCACGGCTCATCCGGTCTGATGGACAGATCAGTATCTCCGAATTTTTCTCCGATATGATTCCCCACTCTGCCGCCTTTTTTTCAGAAATATATCCCTGCTGAGCTTTAGAACCCGAATCTGTATATGAGGTATACCACCCGCTCAGGTAAAATAGTTCTTCTTTTTTCTCCTGCCATCCGGTCACTACCGTCAGTTGGATTTTCATTCCTGCCGTCGGCTCAGTGATTCCCAGATCCTCCAGCATTTTTACAGAGACCATGATCTCCTGCTTTTCTTTTGGGTAATGCCCCTGAAGATCTGTATAAGCAGGACGGATGATTTTTTCCCATGCAGATTGATCTAACAGACTGATCTCACCGAGCTTCTTTTCCCCGCTCTCTGCTCTTCCGGCTCTCACTCTTTTCCCTGCATTCTTTATATAACTCAGGGAGCAGATCTGCCGGTACTGGTCTTCTGTCGCATTTTCCAGTACTGCTGATGCTGTTGAACCTACCCGGCGTACCGCTTTCGTATACTCTGCCTGGATCTTTCCGGCAGAAGTTCCGAAAATCAGTGTCAGTGTAACAATTCCGACCGCCACCGCACAGAGCAGTACCATATTACGCCCATGGTTCTTTTTCCTTAATTTCTCTGCCAGCATGGACAGAATCTCCTGATTATTGTTCGGAATCATTCTGCGATCCTCCCGTCCTCGATCCTTATGATCCGATCCGCCATCTGTGCGACTTCTTCCTGATGTGTCACAAGGATCACAGTCTGATGATATTTCTTTGCACAATTTTTCAAAAGTCCCACAACTTCCATACTGGTCACAGAATCCAGATTGCCCGTCGGTTCATCTCCGAGGACAATCGCCGGCTTTGTCATTAAGGCTCTTGCTATCGCTGCTCTCTGCTGCTGACCGCCTGACAGCGTTTCCGGCAGTTGCCCGAGTTTTTCCTTCAGTCCCAGTGTTCCCGTCAGTTCTTCAAAAAACTCCTGATCGATCTCTGCACCGTCAAGGCGGAGGGGCAGCACGATATTTTCATAGACGCTGATCATCGGGATCAGATTATATTGTTGAAAAATAAACCCGATATTCCTTCGTCTGAAAATGGTCCGTTCCTCGCTTTCCATATCTTTCAGACTGCTTCCTCTGATCCATACTCCGCCCTCGTCCGGCACATCCAGGCCTCCCAGAAGATTGAGAAGTGAAGTTTTTCCACTCCCTGATGTTCCGACAACAGCCACAAACTCTCCTTCTTCTATCTCCAGTGTAACACCATCCACTGCATGTACTTCGTAATTCTCTGTAACAAAATATTTTTTCAGATTCACCGCTTTTACGATTTTCATTGTCCTTCCTCTCCTCTGATCTGTTCTTTTTCTCCTGCCATTATTTTAAAGAACAAATCTAACAAATTTCTAACAATGCAAAATCTTTTATTGCCGTGGCAAAGACAGTTTCATTTCTACTCCCGGTTCACACCGCTTTACCGTTAAAAGTCCTTCATGTAAAAATAGGATTTTTCTTGCAAGATACAGACCTATTCCAAAGCCTTCCTCATCCGTCACCCGCTTTCCGCGGTAAAATCTCTGAAAGATCAGATTCTTTTCCTCCGGTTCGATTCCGATTCCGTAATCTCTGATACTGAAAGTTGTGAACATTTCATTTTCCTGCAGGCTAATCTTTATTTTTCCATTTTGCGGACTGTATTTCACCGCATTATCCAACAGATTAAAAATCGCTTCTCCCAGCCAGTTTGCATCATGCATCACATGCATTTTCTCAGGAAGTTCAAACTCGAACCGGATTTCTTTTTTCTCTGCCTGATCCAAAATCTGACCAAGTGCATTCCGCAGAGTCTTAAGAAGATCCCGCTCTTCTTTTCTGATCTGAATCAGACCATGCTCTAATCTTGAAATACGGATAAAATGCTCTGTCAGAAAATAAATTTTTTCTTCACTGCTCTGAATGGCTTTCAGATAAGACAGTTCCGGTTCTGTCCCTTTCTTTTCGATTTCTTCTGATAAAAAGTCAAGATAATTTTTCAGATTTGTCAATGGTGTCCGCATCTGATGTGCGATTTCCGAAATCAGTTCCTGAAGTTCTTTCCGTTCTTTCTGTGCATCTTGTTTCTGACTGACTAAAATTTCCTGCAGCCGCAGCAGTTGATGCCGGATTTTGGAATCCATTGTCTCTTCGCAGTCAGAAAAATCGGGGAGTTCTTTTCCGCTGGTCATTCGCTGCACAGTATCTGATATCTTCTTTAATTCCCGGCTTCGTTCTTTTCTCTGAACCCGGTACATTCCGACCGCCCCGGCAAGAATCCCCAAAAGAAATATCCCAGCACTCCACCACAAAATTTCTGTCAGATCCATTACTCTTCCTCCATCCGGTATCCCAGTCCAAATACGTTCTGAATATACGGCCGTTCTCCCGCAGCTTCAATCTTTTTCCGCAGACGGCCGACCAGCACGCTGACACTGTTATCAACTACATATTGACCATCAATTCCCCATACATGCTCCAAAATATTTTCTTTGGTCAGAACCTGCCCCTGATTTTTCATCAGATATTCCAGGAGCTGATACTCTTTTGCCGTAAGAGAGATCTCATTCTCCCCTGACACTGCCTTTTTTCGCTGTGGATACAGAGTGAGATTTCTGCATTTCAGAATCTGTTCACCGGCATCTTCTCCCCGGTTTCGTCTGAAAGCTACTTCAATCCTTTTTAATAACACTTTCATGGAAAATGGTTTCACAACATAATCTTCTGCTCCCAGGTCAAATGCTTTCAGCATTTCCTGCTCTTCATCCCTTGCCGTCAGAAAAATTGCGGGGATCTTTCTGTTCCATTTTTTCATCAGGGTGTGATACAGTTCCATACCATTTCCGTCCGGGAGACCGATATCAACCAGTAAAAGCTCCTCTGTTCCCTGCAGAATCTGCCCTGCATCTTTCTTTGTATAAACCTGCAAAGTCCGATAACCTTCCTTCTCAAGCACGACTTTCAAAGACCTGCTTAACAGGCGGTCATCTTCAATAATCCCGATTGTCATTTTTTATCCCGTCCATTCTTTCCTGCTTTCCCCAGTCGGACTTTTTCCATCTCCTCTGCAGTCTCTTCATCCAGATAATCAAAAAGATAATTTCCGACACTGCCTTTCTTTCCAAGATGCTCACCTCTGACTTCTGCCAGCGTCCTCTCAATTTCCTCTTTCAGTCCCGGAGCAGACATCCGGTTCGCACCCTGTCCTAAGATGATCACCTGCTCCAGTCCGTCTGAAGTTGCCACAGTTACAGCAGCATCCTTTGCGATCCGTCTTACAGTCTTTTCGATATACTGGTCTGCCGTTTCCGCCTCTTTGGTATAGACAATATAAATATTATGATATTTCATCACTTCACCCGGATTGCCTTCAACTTTATATGCATCATACACAAGGATCAGCGTACATTTTCTGTATCCCTGATAGTTGCTTAAGATATCCGCAAGTTTCCCGCGTGCCGCACCAATATCCTTTTCGGACAGCTCTCTTAGTTCCTCCCATGAGAAAATAATATTGTATCCATCCACCAGAAGATATTCCTGTCGGCCTTCCTTTTCCCGTCTGCGTCTTTCCCATTTCGGATCTGTATAGGCACTGCCCGGTTCTCTGTCCTTTTCCTTTGCACAGACTGTCACCGGACCATGATTCTGCTTCACCGGATCAGGAGTTCTTACATAAATTGCATCCAGTTCCTCCTGTGTCAGTTCAATACTGGAATGCCGCCGCTTCGGAAGTGTGACTTCCGCAAGTCCTTCTTCTCCCGTCTGATCCAGTGTGCGTTCCATGTGCATATATTCTTCGACTTCATCCCAGTCCACGACAAATCCTGCACCATGGGCACAAAAGACCGAACCGGTAGGATTCGCAAGATCCAGCTCTGAATCATACCCTCTCGCCGCTACAACTTCTTCCTGATTATGGCAGAGATCATACCCCTTCAGGGTCAGAGAAATTCTTCCTCTTCCACCTGTATATGCAATGACATCTTTCTGATAACCGCTTAAAGTCGATACCGGTGCAATTCCCGTCAGCACAGTCATTTCTCCCAACGTTTCCGGTGCCTCAAATTTTCCGAAACGGTTCTGTATATCCGTCATGGCACGTCCCACATTTTCAGAAGGTAATTCGATCCTGAACTCATAATACGGTTCAAGCAGTACGCTTTCTGCTTTTTTCAGTCCCTGCCGCACAGCCCGGTAAGTTGCCTGTCGGAAATCCCCGCCCTCCGTATGCTTCAGATGGGCTTTTCCTGAAGTCAGTGTGATCTTCATATCTGTAATAACCGATCCCGTCAGAACTCCTTTATGTTCCTTTTCCTCCAGATGGGTCAGCACCAGCCGCTGCCAGTTCCGATCCAACACATCCTCACTGCATTCTGAATCAAACTGTATTCCTGATCCGCGTTCTCCCGGTTCTAACCGCAGATGTACCTCTGCATAATGGCGTAACGGTTCAAAATGCCCGACACCTTCCACCGGTGCTGCGATCGTCTCTTTATAGACAATGCTGCCTTCCCCGAACTCAACCAGTACTCCAAAGCGTTCTTTTATGATTCTCTGAAGGATTTCAATCTGCACATCGCCCATCAGTTGCACATGGATCTCCTGACTCTTTTCGATCCATACGACATGCAGTTCCGGCTCTTCTTCCTCCAAAAGCTTCAAATCTCTTAACATCGTATGAACATTACAGTCATCCGGCAAAATGATCCTGTACGTCAGCACTGGCTCAAGGATCGGCAGCTCAGAATCTTTTTCTGCTCCAAGTCCCTGCCCCGGATATGTTTCCGCCAAACCGGTCACTGCACAGACTTTTCCCGCATCTGCCTCCGAAAGAAGCTCATACTTTTCACCGGAATATACACGGATCTGATTTACCTTATCACCATTTTCACCGATCACATCCTTCACCTTCAGCGTGCCACCGGTCACTTTCAGGTAAGTCAGCCTGTTTCCCTGACCGTCTCTCGCAATCTTATAAACCTTCGCTCCGAATACTGCCGGATATTCTTTCTGCATCTGATATGTGCAGATCCCGTTCATCAGTTCTTCCACACCCTGCAAATGTAACGCCGAACCAAAATAGCATGGAAAAATCTTTCTTTCTGCGACCAGCCGGCGGATCGAGGCAGCGGCGACACTGCCTTTCTCAAGATATTCTTCCATCGTCTGTTCATCACACACTGCAATCTCTTCGATCACTTCTTCTGCTCCGGTTTCCACTCTGCCGAAATCAATACATCCTTCTGAAAACCGGGATTTCAGTTCTGCAAGAAGTTTTCCACAGTCCGTCCCTTCCTGATCCATTTTATTCACAAAAAGGAACACCGGTATTCCGTATCTTGTTAAAAGTTTCCACAAAGTCTCCGTATGTCCCTGCACACCGTCTGCCCCGCTGATCACCAGCACCGCACAGTCCAGCACCTGCAGTACCCGCTCCATCTCCGCTGAAAAATCAACGTGTCCCGGTGTATCCAGCAATGTGATCTCCGTATCTTTCCAAGTAAGCACCGCCTGCTTGGAAAAGATCGTAATTCCACGTTCCCGTTCCATTTCATCTGTATCCAGAAAAGCATCCTGATGATCGACCCTGCCTAAATTTCGTATTGCACCACTTTGATAAAGAATACTTTCCGAAAGGGTCGTCTTTCCTGCATCTACATGAGCCAGCAGGCCAACATTGAGTACTCTTTTTCCTGTTTTTCTTTCCTGTCCGCTCATAAATCTTCTCTTTCTCCTTCTCCTTAATTATTCACCTGATGATGCACAACCAGGCTTTCTCTGTCGATTGCTTTAAAAGAATAGCCAAGATTTTTATAATACTCCAGAACGGTCGGCAATGCCTCGATCGTTGTCTCTTTTGTTGCTGCATCATGAAACAGCAGCATTACCTGATGATACTTGTCTGTCTCCGACTGTGCAATGATTTCCTCTGTCGTAGCTGTTCCTCCATCCCCGCTGCTGACATTCCAGTCATAATACTGATATCCCAGCTCAAGTACTTTCGGCACAAGTACACTCATGATTCCCTCCATATAATTCCTTGAAACCGTATTGGACGAGCCACCCGGAAAACGGATAAAACACGGGACGAATCCGATCTGCTCCTTTGCGATCTCTCCCACTTCTTCCAGATCTTTCAGGTACGCTTCTTCTGAAGAATATACGATCTCATAATCATGACAGAAACTGTGCAGACCGATCGTATGCCCTGCATCATATGCTTTTTTTATCATCGGACGGTACTCCGGTTTCTGCCCCGTAATAAAAAAAGTTGCTTTGGCATCATACTGATCCAGTATATCCAGCACTTTCTGCGTATTCTCCGAAGGGCCGTCATCAAATGTCAGATATACGATCTTTTCATCACTCGCTTCCGTTGTCCCCACTGCAACACCCGGCTGCACCGAAAGCTCTTTCTTCCGCTGCTCCTCTGCTTCTTTTTCTTTCTTCTTTTCTTCTTTTTCTGCCTTTTTCTTTTCTGCCTCTACCTCTTTTACAGCCTCAGCTTTTCTGGCCTCCTGTCTTGCTTCTCTCGCATTCACTCCCATGCAGAAAATTGTACCGCAAAGTGCAAGAAATACAAGCCCACATAAAATCCTTCCATACCGGTTCTGACGATTTCTTCTGTGTTCTTCCATCTATTATCTGCTCCTCATTCGTAATAGGGTTTTCCCGGATCATGAATCAATCCATATAGAAAAAACATCAGCCGGGGAAAACTCCTGACTGATGCTTCTTACCCGACTGATGCCTATTATAAGATACAAATTTTAAAAAAGATGAACGCTTTCATTAAGAATTGTTACATTTCTTTCCTGCACTTTACAGAAATGTTCCGGTGCCTCCGCCATAATTACCTCCGCCGCAGCAGAGACCGCTTCCGCCACAGCAAAGATTGCACATCAGATTTGCCACGCATAACTTCACGCAATAGCTGTTATCAAATGTACCCGGAAATCCATACATCGTCTGTCGTGTCTGATACCAGCTTCCACCGCCTTCCAGCCGCTGCAGCAGCATCTGATACTGCATATTCTGAGGATCAAGCCGGACAGCCTCCCTGGCATGCTCCAGTGCCGTCACGTTATTGCCCAGTCCCGAATTTGCAGAAGCACTCAGAAAATACCATAAGGCACTGTGGTTTGCAATTCCGTCAAGGACATTCAGTGCCTCCCTGAAATGTCCGCTTCTGATATAATTGGCTGCCGCCTGCAGATGTGCATCTTCCTCACTCATACCTGCTGTTCTTCCGGAAGTCCCGTTTCCGTAGCCACCGAAATTCCCGTAACCTCCAAAACCGCCAAAGCCGCCAAACGGACCATACTCACCGTATCCGCTGCCCTGTGAACCGCCTCCTGCTCCCGACGAAGAGTAGCCTTTTTCCCGCTCATCCATGATCTGCTGATATGCCTGCTGGACTTCCTTGAACTTAGCCTCTGCCTCATCTTTATGAGGATTGTTGATATTCGCATCCGGATGATACTGACGGCTCAGTTTTCTGTATGCCTTCTTAATCTCCTCATCCGATGCACTCTGGTCTACTCCTAAAATCTGATATGGATCTGACATCTTTTTCTTAATTTCCTCTCATTCTCTTTTTCCACTGTCCGCTTTCCCACATTCTGCCTGCACTTTCTCAGCTCTTTTAATGAACTTTGTTCCACATAACAACAGAAGGTAGTGACAAGTAATAACAAATACTTGCTCAGCTCTTTTTCATGAACTTTGTGCCACACTTCGGACAACGGATCTCGATCTTTCCTTTGCCTCTTGGAATCCTGATCTTCTGACTGCATCCCGGGCATTTATAAATATGATACTGCTTTCTCTGCCGGAACAGATCTTTCTGCTTTGCAAAAAAGCAACGGATCTTGTACGACTTTGCAAGATATGCCTGATTCTCCGCATAACGCTTTGATACATTCTTTGAGAACATCCTGAAATAACAGTAAATGATCAGAAACCATCCGACATAGTAAAAAAATGTCCCTATAAGACTTCCCCTGAAAAACGAAGCCAGCAATACACTGATCAGACCGATCACCAGCAATGCTTTCGATAACTGATCCACACCGTATCTTCCCTGCATAAACCGCATAAACTTTTCTTTCATGATCTGCACTTCCTGTCTTAAATTAATATGGACTTTATTCTGCTCCGTTTTTCAATCAAAGTCAATTAAATAAATCTAAAATTATTCCTGATTCAGAATATTTTTGCATACTTCGTCTGAAATCTGATAGACGATCTTCGATCCATCCAGCATCACATAACGGTTTCCGTTTCCATCGTCACTGCCGATATACATTTTCATCGTCTTTTCATCCTCATTCTTTGTATAAGTAGCCTCAACCGTGATCCGACTGGCTTCATCCAGTCCATAGCCTGCCAGGTCTGCATCTTCCACAGAATAATCAGCAACCGTTGTCAGTGACACCGCACCCAGTCCGCCTGCAACCGCAGCGATCTCTTCTTCCTGATCTTCATTTTCTGAATCATAGGTCGTAGTCGTTCCATTTTCCGTGATTACTTCTTTTTTCAGATTGCCGCTTCCGATGCTCGGATATTCATCCAGTTGTGCAAAATCAGACAACTCCGTCTTGAAATCATCCAGCACGCTGGATGCGACCGTATAGACTGTACCGGTATCGCCCACCGTTACATAATAATCTGTTCCGGTAGAATCTCCAAAGCTGACCGTTGTTACTGTTCCGTCTTCTTCCGTGATCTCAATGGAATAATTCGGGTCATCCAGTCCATATGCGTCCAGGCTGTCTCCGTCTTCCAGTTTCCGGTCCGCGGTGATCTGGGCAGCCGCCTTTACAATCGCCTCCGGCTTACTCTGCTTCAACGGGAAATCCTTATCTTCTGAATAATACCAGGTATCTCCTTCTTTTTCAAAAGACATTTCACCTGCTGCCACCTGATACTTGATCGCAGTGATCGTTGACTCATCCAGATCCGTCACTTTGACCGTTTCTTTTTCCTCTTTTTTATCCTGCTTTTTATTCCAGGAGCTTAGTCCAAAATAAACAATCAGAAGGATGACCAGCACTCCTGTTAAAATCAATGGTCCTTTTTTCTTTTTCATACTGACACCTCAGGCCTTTCTTCTTCTGAACCATACGACAAAACCACCGATCAGAACCACTGCCGGAATACCAAATACAACGAGAATGCTGAATCCACCTGCATGCTGAACAGTATTGTACTCTGTTGTAAGGCTCTTTGCCTCAATAGAAAGATTGGTCACACCGTCAAAGTTTGCTGTCACTGCATTCATAAATACCTGCGTATTTTCAAGCTGTGAAAATGCATCCGTGATCTGCTGATCGATCAGGCTGCCTGCAGAGATAACCGTCAGTCTGCTCTCTTTGCTGTCGGAACTGATCGTTTCAGTTGCAACCACTCCCAGGTCATACGTTCCCTGCTTCTGATCTTCTTCTGTCACTGCATATGCCTGCTCAGAGGTTGTCATAAAGGCACTCGTTGTGATCGTATCTCTTGCCGGATCCGTTGTCGTCAGTCCACGGGAATTCATCAGAAGTACCATCTGGGAACTGATTCCGTCTGCCATATCACCGGATAAATTCATTACCGGGAAGATATAATACGGCTGATTCTGATAGCATCTCTGTGGATCTGCGATATAACCGTCTGCTCCTTCAATTCCATAATCTTTCAGAAGTCCTGCAAGTTTCGGTAAAGAAGCAAGTCCGGTATCTCCCAGCAGACACATCACCTTGCCGCCTTCTCCAAGATATCCGCTTAAGAGGCTGACTTCATCATCAGAAAGATCATTGGTCGGACCATCCATTAACAGAAGGTCACAGTCATCCGGTATAGAATCTGTCATCAGAAGATTCAGCTCCTCGGTTGTATAATTATTCTTTGTCATCAGATCCGTGATCGTTGTAGAAAGGGAGTCCTCTCCATGTCCTGTTACAGTATAGATCTTCTTCTGGACATCACTGGTCACATAGTTTACCGCACTGCTGAGCTGTCCCTCACCATCAAAGGAGGTATAACTCGATGAACCTGAATAGTAATAAGAAGAAGAATCTGATACCAGGATCTTATCAAAAGAAATGGTTGTCGACTTTCCTGTTGCCTCGCAGGATACATAGATCGTATTCTGTGAAGTATTGTATTCTGTCAAAGCTGACGGATGCAGAACCGGGTCGATCCATTCCACCTTGATCTTATCCGACAGTGCCGCATATTTACTGATAAATGTTGTGATCCTGTCATCTGTCTCATCTTTGACTGCCAGTACTTTCATATCAATCTTATCATCCAGACCTTTCAGCAGATCTTTCGATGTATCGGAAATGTCATAAATCTTTGTACTGCTGACATCAATATTTCTGTATGCTTCCGGAATCTGACCGACGACCAGATTCAATACGATAATGACTGCTACAACCAGCACCGTCATTCCTACACTGTAGGAACCATGCTTTGTTCCGGAAGTATGGAACATTCTTTTTAAGTTTCCTTTTTTACTTTTTAATTTCTCCATGATCCAAACCTCCTAACTCCAACGTCTTTTCTGAATCGACTGCACTGTAAGAAATACAAAGACTGCGATCAGTGACAGATAAAGTGCGATTCCCGTCACGTCTACAATACTGTTGGATGTGATATCTGTAAATACATCCGACAGTGCCAGTCTTCCAAACATTTTGGAGAGAAGATTCTCAAATAAAGAAGATTTTACAAAATAAGCAATGACTGCCGCAGCAACTCCGATCACTTCCAGTCCTCCTGCAAGCATCAGGTTCGATGTCATATGGAAAATATAGAAAGCAACGATCGTAAGAATGACCAGGACTCCCACCAGTCCACTGACAGCCGAACTCGGAAGCAGTGTCAGGATTCCGTTCCATAAATACAAGACCAAAAGGATGCCGAATGTACTGATAAATGCAATAATCTGACTTTCTGTCAACGAAGACAGAAACATTCCGATCGCTGCAAATACGCATCCAAGCAGGAAAAATACCAGAATAGAAATATAGTCCACTCCAAGGTATGCTGTTCCCTGAGATTTGATAATCAGCGGATAAATACAGAAGATCACACTCGGGATTCCAATCACTGTGATCATTGCAAGATACTTTCCAAGAACTACCTTCCACAAACTCACCGGTGCGGTCAGCAGAAGCTGATCCGTCTTATTTTTTCGTTCTTCTGAAAAGCTTCGCATCGTGATCAGCGGAATCCCGACAATAAATACGATCAGAGAGCCTGCCAGCGAATAGGAAAAATACGGATATCCCGCAGACAGATTATATGCAACAAAATAAATGCCCGTAAATACCAGAAGGAATGCCACAAATACACATCCCACCATAGACTGGAAATAGGACTTCAATTCTCTTTTATAAATCGCCAGCATTGCTTACTTCCTCCTTTTCTGCCTCTTTTGCCTTTCTGGCAAATTCTTCTGCAGCCTTGTCGCTCTGGGTCAGTTCCATAAATACATCCTCCAGGCTGACCTGAACCGCATTCAGTTTCAGCAGCGGCATCTTCTTTTCTGCAAATGTCGTAAAGAGTTCTTCCCGGATATCCTGTCCTCTCTTCTCCCGGATCTGTCCGCTTGTTATGCCACTGGCATCTGTCTTCACCGAAACCTTTTCAATTCCAGGTACATTTTTCAGTACTTCTTTTACTTTGGAAGCTTCTGTCCTGGTCTCAATCTCGATCAGCCCAGACTCACCCAGGTAACGTTCCAGATTCTCCGGTGTATCACTGGCAACCAGCTTTCCTTTGGAAATGATCATGATATAGTCACACACTTCTCTTACTTCTGCCAGAATATGAGAACTTAAGATAACTGTATGCTTCTTCGCCAGTTTACGGATCAGTTCACGGATCTCAATAATCTGCTTCGGGTCAAGACCTACACTTGGCTCATCCAGAATAATGATCTCCGGGAATCCCAGCACAGCCTGTGCCAGTCCGACCCTCTGCCGGTATCCTTTGGACAGATTCTTGATCAGACGCTTTTCCACATCTTTGATCTTTACAAGCTTTTCCACATCCTCAATAGACTCAGCTCTCTTCTCCTTCGGAATTTTCTTCAGTTCTGCGGCAAATTCCATATATTCCCTGACCGTCATATCCATATACAGCGGTGGAAGCTCCGGCAGATATCCGATCTGCTTTTTCGCCTCCTCTGGCTCTTTTAAAATATCATGCCCGTTGATCAGCACCTCCCCTTCTGTAGCTCCGAGATATCCCGTCATGATATTCATGGTCGTAGACTTTCCGGCTCCGTTAGGACCTAAAAAGCCGTAGATATGCCCTTCTTCAATGGTAAAATTCAGGTGATCTACAGCTAAATGATTTCCGTACTTTTTCACCAGATTCTTTACTTCTATCAAAGTCTCCATCCTCCTATTTCTCTCCGCATAATACAGAGTTTCTTTTTTACCTGTCAACGTTATCAGAAGTTTGTGAATCTTTTGTGTATCAAATGTGACGGAAGTTTGCTCTATTTATTTTATTCATCAAATGGAATGGAAGTCTGCTCTATTTAAATTCTACAACTGCATATGGCCTTCCATTCTCCGCACATAGTTCAATAAGCGTCCGTTCTTCCTCCCTGCTCCTTTTCGGATAAATGACATCTCCCAGCACCGCCGATTTCTTATACTCCACACGGATCTGTCTGAACTGGCGGTCAGCCGGAAGAAATTCCAGTGCCATCTGCACATACTGGCAGTTATTTACATGCTCATTCGTATCAATATGATAACGACGTACCGGGAATGCCTCCAGGACTTCAGTTTCTTCCGGCAGGGAGATTTTTCTTCCCTCATAAGGCATATCCAGTGCCTCGCCCATGCCGTATGGCTTTATGTCTTTTTCCTCCGGTCTTACCGGCCGTCCGGTCTCTGTATCAAGAAATACCCATACAGAATAAGCCTTTGCGATCATGTGTCCTCTTTCATCTTTTATGTAAAAATTACGATTTCCGAATAACCCCTTAAATTCTGTCGGAAATGTTCCGATCGTGATCCTTTCTCCCAATGCGGGATACCGTTCTGCGATCACCTGCCAGTAGGACAGGATCCAGGCACGCTTTTCTGCCTTTAGTACCTCCGTTCCAAGTCCCACATCTTCTGACTGGAACGTGCTGCAATCCTGAAAATAATTGATCAGTGCAGGAAGGGTCAGCGTTCCATGATGATCGATCTCACTGTAACGTACTCTGCTGTTAAATTCATACATTTTATTTATCCTCCGTTTTTGCTACATAATCATAATCTACCGTAATCACACTCTCGTATCTGGAATCCACTCCCTTTAACCGCTCCATCAACTGTAACGGAAGGTCGTTGCGTCTTTTTTCATCATATTCGATTGGGATCACCATATCGAAAATCAGATTGATCCTCTCCGCTCCCCACACGACACGAAAATCGTGGATGCTGCATGCCGGATCAAGTTCTTTCAGAAGGTGTTCTGTCTTTTTCCTGATACGAATCACCTTTTCATCTTTCATTTCCACCGGATCCATATGAATCACCAGCATCATCCCAAGTTCTTTTGCCGCATCCCGTTCGACACGGTCTATGATCTCATGCGACTTTTCAATCTCCTGGTCGTTGGGAACTTCTGCATGGATAGATGCCATACTTCTGCCCGGTCCGTAATTATGTACGATCAGATCATGAACTCCCTCGATCCCATCGTAGCCCTCTACAAATTTTTTAATCTTCTCATAAACCTCCGGACTGACCGGTTCACCAATCAGAGTATTCAATGTATCTTTTGCAATCCCGAAACCGGCCCACATCACAACCAGTGCCACGCCAAGACCGACAAATCCATCAATATTGATCCCTGTTGCCGCAAAAAAGAGAATCGAAAAGATTGTCGCTGAAGTCGTGATCACGTCTCCCATGGAGTCTGCAAAGACCGCCTTCATCACCTGAGAATCAATCCTTTCTCCCAGCTTTTTGTTGAATAGTCCAAGCCACAGCTTCACCGCGATCGAAAGACATAAAATCAACACCGAGACAGGAAGGAATTTCAGCTGCTCCGGATGAAGGATCTTTCCCACCGAATCCTTCAGAAAAGTAAATCCAACCTCCAGCACCAGAAAAGAGACGATCAGTGCTGCTATGTACTCGATCCGCCCATGCCCGAACGGATGATCTTTGTCCGCCGGCTTTCCTGCCATACGGACGCCCACAAAGCTGATCACCGATGAGCCTGCATCAGACAGGTTATTAAAGGCATCTGCCATAACAGATACACTGTTCAGTACCAGTCCGACAATCAATTTTGTCAGAAATAATATTACATTACAAAAGATGCCCACAATGCCGGACAGCATACCATATGCCGTCCGCACGGACACCTTTTCCACCTCCTCATAATCTTTTACAAAATGCCTGATAAGAAATTCTGTCATATTTATTTTTCCTTCCAGAAGAACCAGCGGATCTGAAACTTTGAACCTGCCGTCACTTCCGAATATTCTTCCTCCGTCAATACTTTCTTTAACTGTTGCTTTCCCTTTTCAGGAAGTACTGCATTCGTCGTATCCAGAAAACACAGATTCGGATACAGCACGCACCACCAGTTATGCCCTGCTGCATCTCCCAGTTCGATCCTCAGGGTCTTGTAATTTCCTGCCGGAAATGTGACATCTCCATAGGTCCGGTCCGGGAAATAGCACGTCGTCACTGCCACACTGACTGTCTGCTGCATCTGCAGGTCTGCCATTTTCTGCTCAGCCACCTGCCGGATCTCCTCCGTATGCCCCCTCATCCACCGGGTCGTCTCCTTTACATCCAGTTCCTCAGGAAGTACTTCTTTTAAATAGGATAACACTGCATCCCGCACCTCCATCTTCACCGCCTGATCTGTCCTGCTGTCACTGTTCGCAAGAACATGAAACCGCAGCACTTCCTCCGCCAGATGCTCCTGTACTGCCCGTTCTTTCCTCTGCACATCTCCCATCACTACTGCTGTTGTCACTACGGTTGCCACGATCAGTGCAAGGAAAATGCTGATCACACGAATCTTCCCCGGTACGATCTGCTCTTTTCTGACTGCTTCTCTGACTACTTCTTTCATATGTAATCCCTCCATATATCTATTGTCCGGTCAGGTTTTTCCTGATCTTTCTCATCTTTTTCCGGTCATCCGATCGGCTGATATATGGAGTATTACCTGAAAGCTGCCCTCTATTCATTTTTCGGATACATTTTCCTGCTGATGCACTTTTCTTCCTGATACATTTTTCTTACATACGCTTTTTTCTATACGCTTTTTTCTATACGCTTTTTTCTATACGCTTTCTTCTTTTTCGCGGATCGTGTCTACTACTGCCTCTGCCTGGTTCTTGATATGCTGTCCTGTGATCTGGGTTGCACGATCTTTATCCCGGCTTTCGATCGAATCAATGATCGTCTGATGTTCTTCCAGCAACTGCGGATAACACTCTTTCTTTTTCAGATATTCAATCCTGTAGCGATACATCTGCTCCCGCAAATTGTTCAGAAGCTGGATCAGACGGCGGTTATCCGTAGCTGCATAAATGATATCATGAAATGCCACATCCGCCTGTGCGATCCGGGTAATATCATCGCTGTCCAGCGTATTACAAAATTCTGCGGAAGCCTCCTTCATCGCTTTGATCCCTTCTTCATCCATACGGTCGCAGGCAAGCTGGACTGCCAGTTCCTCCAACGCACACCGCACTTCCAGTACATCTCTTAAATTCTTTTCCGTGATTTCTGCAACTTCTGCACCTTTCCTTGGGATCATCAGGACAAGACCTTCCAGCTCAAGCTTACGGATCGCCTCACGGATCGGTGTCCGGCTCACTCCGAGTTTGTTCGCAAGCTGGATCTCCATCAGTCTTTCTCCCGGCTTCAGTTCCCCTCTTAAGATTGCCTGCCGCAGCGTATTAAATACCACATCTCTCAGAGGCAGGTACTCATCCATCGTTACTTCAAAATCTGTTCCCATATTATTTTCTCCTTACGTTATGCACATTCGTCACATAGACCTGCTTCGTCAGTCCGCTCTCACGAATCTTCCTCTGTGCCTCCCTTGCCGCAGCACGGTTTTCAAAAAGTCCGAAAACAGTAGGACCACTGCCACTCATCATCGCACCAATCGCACCATTCTCTCTCATGACCTGCTTCAATTCTTCGATCACCGGATGCATCGGGATCGTAACATCCTCCAGCACGTTCCCCATATTTTCTGAAATCCTGTGAAGATCCTTCTGCCTCAGACCCTCGATCAGAGCATCTATATCAGGATGTTCTATGATCTTCTCTGAGTCCAGTGCCTCATAAACTACTTTGGTTGATACACTGACCGGTGGCTTTGCGATCAGGACCGTACATTTCGGCATGGCAGGGAGGACACTTAATTCCTCTCCGATCCCTTCTGCCAGCACCGTCCCTCTCATAATACAGTAAGGCACATCTGCTCCCAGCTTTACCCCACGTTCCATCAGATCTTTTTGCTGCAGGTGGAGTCCGAACATGCGGTTCATCCCGAATAAGACAGCCGCTGCATCTGAACTGCCGCCTGCCAGTCCCGCTGCCACCGGAATATGCTTATTCAACACGATCTTCACACCCTCGCTGATCCCAAATTCCTCGATCAGGAGCTTTGCTGCTTTATAAGCAATATTGGTATCTCCTGTCGGGAGAAATCCCAGGTTGGTCGTAAGTTCGATCCCAGGTTCTTTCTTCTTTGTCAGCTTTACTTCATCATACAGATAAATGGTCTGCATGACCATACGCACATCATGATATCCGTTCTCTCTTCTTCCCAGTACATCCAGTCCCAGGTTTATTTTTGCAAGTGCTTTCAGCTCAATCTGATTCATCCGTATCTTCCATCCTCTCAATCGCAAAACGCATGCTGTATCTTGTATACATTGTACTTACAGTATACTCATATTTTCTTTAAAAATCAATAATTTATCCCCCTCTTTCACATTTTCATTCTGCATTCCGTTTACTTCCATAATGCCCTCTTTTGTCGTCATATACTGCTTTGCAAGCTGCCACAGATCTTCTCCTCTCTGCACGATATGCCCCACGATCGACGGTCTTTTTTCAAGCTGTTCCAGGTCCAGCGGTTCTTCCCTGACATTCTCCATCGTCCACACTTTCACCGGTCTTCTTAAAAATGTATCAAATGTGAGGATTCCTTTGATCTCCACTGATTCACTTCCGACCAGTGTAATCTGCAACTGCTCGATATGCTGTTCCATATTGTAGACTGTTTCCTCCGGCATTTCTTTACACTCGATCTGATGTTCAAATGGGATCATTCCCTGCCAGCTTCCATATGGTTCTGCATCATCTCCACGCAAATAAAGGAACGAGAGGTGTAAAATTCCTTCCACCCGGATTCCCTCTCCGGTCCTATCTGCATGCTCCACCTGGATTGCTCCTCTGGCATGCAGGATCTGCAGAACATCTGTCTTCAGCTCCGGCAGTGACAGTCGTTCCGTCACCTTACATTTTGACTGATTCTGCATTAATAATTCTTCACATACCACCTCAGTCGTATCAAAAAGACACTGTTTCTGAAGTGAATACAGATCTTCCAGCAGTTCCACGCTTTCCTCCCGGTAAAAATTCATATGGAGTGCCAGCGTTCCTTCAATTCCAAGAATCCGCATTTCCCCGTCTTCATCCATTCTGAGATCGGTCAGTGTATCCTCCATCGTATGGCGAATAGAAAAATACATCTCTTCACTGATTCCCTCACACGGAATCCTTCCCTCATAAGGGATCGTCTGCGAGATCCAGTCCGGCTTTTCATCCCCGGACAGATACATACAGAACAGGAACAGTTCTCCCCGCACGATCAATTCATCCTGTCCTGGACGCAGTTCCAGTTTCCGCTCACTGATATCGGTAAATAAGATCTGCCCTATACTTTCTTTCGTTCCCGGAATCGTAATTTCTTCTTTGATTCTGTATGTATCTTTTTTGGTCACTTCCAGTTGCAGTAGCTGCACTTTTTTCATTTTTTTATACAGCGGAACATCCCCTTCTGCATCCGTCACGGTCTCTTCATCTACCAGCTTTTCCCTGCCGACTTCCAGTTCCACCATCGCACGCAGACTCAGTTTTCTTGAATGGATCAGGGACGGAGTAAACTCGATCCGCACATTCTGAACATAAAATTCTTCCCCCTCCTGATTTTCTGCATAAACCATCTCCTCAAACGGAAGTTTTCCTTCCAGCACCCCAGGTTTCGGATCTGAAGAAACATTCAGATAAAGAATCCTGAAATACAGCTTTCCTGTAATCCGGACATAATTTTCTACCGGACGGATCTCTTCGATCTTCAGCTCTGTTCCTGTATCAACAATTCTTCTGACATCCTCTTTTGCCTCCGGTACATTATACTCTTCATCCACATAAAACTGGTCAAAGATCTTCTTTCCTTCTCTGACGTAATGAATCCTCTTTTTTATCAGTTCCATTTTTCTCCTCCTTATTCAAACCGGATATTTTTTTCTGTCTCTTCTAGTTCCACTACTACATAAGGATAAGTTGCAATCTCCTTTTTTTCTTCTCCTTTTTCCGGTCCGAGAAGACCGGTATGGATATAGACCGTTTCCTGTGTTTCACAGAGCCGGTCCACTTCCACACTGTATCCTGTTGTCTTCTGCTCTCCATATCCCTCGGCAAGATACAATTTCCCCTGATCCGCAAAAGTCAGCCGGAACGGGGTTTTCTTATTTTTCTCGATCAGGCTCATTAATTCTTCCGGAATCGCCTCCTCCGTAACTACTTTTATCTCCAGTTCGTGCTGTTCAGAATTCTTTTTTTCCTGCCGCACGCAGCCTCCGGCCTCCAAAGACAGCAGAAGACAGAAAGCCAGTGCAAAAGTTTTCCACATACTCTGCTTTTTTCTCTCCACTTTTCCACCTGTTGCGGCATATTTTCCCTATTATCCTATGACATTCCCCATACAGATATTCCTTTCCGGCCTGTCCTCCCCAGCCTTGTATTTTACGGGATGCTCCTGTATAATGGAAAGATATCAGGGCGTCTGGTTTCCGCACTGCAGGAGCCTGCTCACGAGTGAGTTCAAAGGCTTTTACCACGCTCCGATAGCATAAAATAAAAGAGAGGAATTTCTATGATTCGATTAATATGTATTGTTGTATTTCTGATTTTATACCTGATCCTGTCGATTCCGGTTTTTCTCGTGGAATGGCTGATCGGTAAGTTCAATCCACAGGCACGGGATATCAGTTCCTTAAGGATCGTCCAGTGGGGATTTAAAGTGATCCTGAAAATGACCGGAGTAAAGGTCACTGTGATCGGTGAAGAAAATATTCCTGATGAACCGGTTCTTTACGTGGGAAACCATCGCAGCTTCTTTGATATCCTGCTTACCTACAGCCGCTGCAAAAGACTGACCGGATATATTGCCAAGAAAGAGATGGAAAAAGTTCCCCTGCTTTCGATCTGGATGCGTTTTGTCTATTGTCTTTTCCTTGACCGGGAGAATCCAAAAGAGGGACTTAAGACGATCCTGAAAGCCATCGAATATATCAAAAAGGGGATTTCGATCTGTATCTTCCCTGAGGGTACAAGAAATAAGGGAGAAGAACTTTCTCTTCTTCCTTTTAAAGATGGAGCATTTAAAGTCGCAACCAAAACCGGTTGTGCTATTGTACCGATCTCCATGAATAATACCTGTGAGATTTTTGAAGCTCATTTTCCAAAGATCAGAAAGACCCACGTTGTCCTTGAATATGGAAAGCCGATCTACCCGGATGAGCTGGATAAGGATACGAAAAAGCATATCAGTGAATATGTAAGAAATATCATTGATGAGACGATCCATAAAAATGCTGAACTTATATAGTTTAGCATTTTCAGAGAACTGAAGAAGACGACTGTGAATCATGAATACTCATCTTTCACGGTCGTCTTTTTTATTCTTCCAAACTGTTTCTTAGCTTTTATTCAATTCCTGTTACTGTGTAATCTTTCTCTTCCACAGCTTTTTTCAGCACATCATCACTGATTTTGCTGTTCAGTGTCACTACGGCTGTTCCGGCCTCATGGCTTACTTCCGCTGTCTCTACCTGGTCCAGTGCTTCCAGTGCTTTCTTCACTGCTGCCTCACAATGTCCACACATCATACCTTCAATTTTGATCGTCTTTGTCATCATTTCTTCCTCCTGCTTTTTCTTGCTTCTATTCGCCCTGACTTTTTTGTCATGACTTCCATCATACATTTTAAACCAGTTCAGTCTCAATGCATTTGTTACCACGCAGAAACTGGACAGGCTCATCGCCGCTGCCCCAAACATTGGGTTCAACTGCCATTCGAATAACGGAATCCATACTCCTGCTGCCAGCGGGATTCCGATTACATTATAAAAGAATGCCCAGAATAGATTTTCATGGATATTGCGGAGTGTCGCCCGGCTCATCCGGATTGCTGCCGGAACATCGCTCAGTCTGCTCTTCATCAGCACAACATCTGCCGCATCAATGGCAATATCTGTTCCCGCTCCAATCGCGATTCCTATATCTGCTCTCGTCAGAGCCGGAGCATCATTGATCCCATCTCCGACCATTGCCACCTTTCCTTTTTTCTTCAGTGAACGGATCACTGCCTCTTTTCCTTCCGGCAGCACACCTGCAATGACTTCATCCACTCCTGCCTGCTCTCCGATTGCTTTTGCGGTACGCTCATTATCTCCGGTCAGCATAACCACCCGGATTCCCATATTCTGCAGTTCTTTTACTGCCTGTGGACTGTCTTCTTTGATGACATCTGCAACCGCAATGATTCCGATCAGTTTCTCATTTTTTACAAAGAACAGCGGAGTCTTTCCCTCCTGTGCGAACTTCTGTGCCTGCTGCTCTGCCGCATCCGGTATTTCACTTTTTGATCGGATATATTTTAAGTTTCCACCATAAAGCCAGGCTTCTCCCAGCCTTCCTGAAAGTCCGTTTCCTGCAATCGCCTGAAAATCTTCTGCCTCTTCTTTACTTTCTACTCCCTTTTCTTTCGCATATTCCAGTACTGCCCTTGCCAGTGGATGCTCGCTTTTCTTTTCCAGTACATAAGCTGTTCTGACCAGTTCTTCCTCCGAAATTTTCTCTGCCGGGAAAAGATCCGTCACTCTCGGCTCTCCGCTTGTGATCGTTCCGGTCTTATCCAGTGCCACAATCTGCGTCTTTCCTGTCTCTTCCAGCGATACTGCTGTCTTAAACATGATGCCATTTTTCGCACCCATGCCATTTCCTACCATAATCGCTACCGGAGTTGCAAGTCCCAACGCACACGGACAACTGATGACAAGCACTGAAATTCCTCTTGCAAGTGCAAATCCGATACTCTGTCCTGCCAGCAGCCACACAACCATCGTGATCACTGCAATCGTAATGACTGTCGGTACAAATACTCCTGATACCCGGTCTGCAACTTTGGCGATTGGTGCTTTCGTGGCTGCTGCATCACTGACCATCTGAATGATCTGTGACAAAGTGGTATCTTCTCCGACTCTTGTTGCCTCACAGCGGATAAAGCCTGACTGGTTCAGAGTCGCTGCGGATACCGCATCCCCTCTCTTTTTATCCACCGGAATGCTTTCACCGGTCAGTGCAGCTTCATTCACTGCACTTGTCCCCTCGATCACAATTCCATCTACCGGAATATTTTCCCCCGGTCTGACCACGAATACCTCTCCTTTTTTTACCTGCTCAATAGATACATTCAGTTCTTCTCCATTCCTTATTACCGTTGCTGTCTTCGGAGCAAGCTTCATAAGACTCTTCAGTGCATCCGTCGTCTTTCCTTTCGATCTTGCTTCCAGCATCTTTCCTACAGTGATCAGCGTAAGGATCATCGCTGCTGACTCAAAATAGAATTCATGCATGAATGACATGACACCATCCATATCCCCGCTGACCTGAGCCGCAGTCATCGCATACAATGCATAGACACTGTAGCCATAAGATGCTCCTGCTCCCAGTGCCACCAGTGTATCCATATTGGGGGTGAGATGGATCATGCCTTTAAACCCATTGACAAAGAATTTCTGATTGATCACCATCACTGTCGTTGTCAGAAGTAACTGCGTCAGACCCATCGCAATATGATTTTCTGCCATAAAAGAAGGCAACGGCCATCCCCACATCATATGTCCCATTGATACATACATCAACGGGATAAGAAATACCAGTGAAGCGATCAGTCTCCTTTTCATCTTCGGAGTCTCTGTATCTTTCAGCATCTCATCCGCTGCAGCAGCAGATGCTGTTCCTCCGTTTCCGTTCTCTGCATTTTTCAGCGATGCTCCGTATCCGGCTGCCTCCACAGCGGCAATAATCTCGGATGCCGACGCAGTTCCCTCCACTCCCATGGAGTTAGTCAGCAGACTTACCGAGCATGAGGTTACCCCCGGGACATTGGATACCGCTTTTTCTACACGGCTGCTGCACGCTGCACAGCTCATCCCTGTCACACGATATTGTTCCATCTTTTCACCTTCCTGTTCTATTTTCTGGTTTCTGTTCTTCCTTCCGGTTCCTGTTCTTCCTTCCGGTTTCTGTTTTACTTTCCAGACACTATACGGCAATCATTATTTCATCAGTTTCTGCAATGTTGCAACCAGTTCATCCACTGTTGCATCTTTTCCCTCTCTTATATCATCCGCCACGCAGGTACGAATATGATTTGCAAGAAGTACTTTATTAAAACTGTTCAATGCCGCATTCACAGCCGAGACCTGTACTAAAATGTCCGGGCAATAGGCATCATTTTCTACCATTCTCCTGATCCCCCTGACCTGCCCTTCGATCCTGCTCAATCTGTTCAGTAAATCTTTATATTCTTTTTCCGAACGCTCCTTTGTCTTATGACAGCAACCCGGACAGACTTTTTCTTCTTCCATGATTATGCTCCTTTTTGATCGAAATTATGAGAGACACACTTTGTGGATTTTAATACCCCCTATAGGTATTCTTCACATTCCGAATTATATACCCATAAGGGGTATATTTCAAGTGCTTTTTCTATTATTTTCGGGATTGATTATATTTTGGAGATATTTCAAAAAATAAACCGGAACCGGAAATGAATTTCTGTCTGCTTTTGGCTTTGATAAAAATCCTTTTCCGGTTCCGGTTCTTCAATTTTTCTTTTCTGTAAGATTCTATTCAGGATATACCAGGTTTCGGTCCTTCTTCAGGCTGTCCCGGTATTTTCTGATATAATATTTCGCCATATCAAGATTCTGTTCCTGATAATTTCCACACTGTTCCGGTGCTGCCCCTGGAATCTCGCCTTCAAATCCTATAATAAAATCACACAGATCCATAACAAGGTCGTAAATATCTTCTGAATCTAAATTACCGAACATAACAAGATAACATCCTGTCCTGCAGCCCATCGGTCCAAAATAAATCACATCTTCTTTACTCTCACAGTTTCTGAGATAGGTTGCCGCCAGATGCTCGATCGTATGCAGTGCCGGTGTATCTATGACCGGTTCTCTGTTCGGTGCTGTGATCCTCAGATCAAATGTCGTCGTAACACAGTCTCCTTTCGCATCTCTTCTTGATACATACAATCCCGGCATGAGATTCAGATGATTGATTGTAAAACTTGCAATTCTTTCCATTTTAATTCCTCAGTTTCTTTTATTTTTCTTTTCTGCCTTCTTTTATGTAAAACTTCGAAAATCAGAGAGAAAGTTCATCGATCTTCTTCAGTTCTTCTTCAGAGAACTCCGTATTTTCAATCGCTTTGATATTGTCAAGCAACTGCTGCGGTCTCGATGCTCCCACCAGTACACTGGTTACGATTCCATCTCGTAAAATCCAGCTCAGAGCCATCTCTGCCAGAGTCTGTCCACGTCCGGCTGCGACCTCGTTCAAAGCACGGATTTTCATGAGCTTTTCTTCTGTAAGTGCATCCTTTTTCAAAAATCTTCCATCCGTCATGATCCGGCTGTCCTCCGGGATTCCATTCAGATAACGGTTCGTCAGAAGTCCCTGTGCCAGCGGACTATATGCAATGATTCCTTTCTTCAGTTCTGCTGCCTTTTCTTTCAGACCATTCTTCTCAATCGTCCGGTCAAAAATAGAATAACGATTCTGATTAATAATAAACGGACAATGAAGATCCTTCAGGATCGCAGCCGCTTTTTCCATGGTCGGTCCATCATAATTGGACAGTCCTACATAAAGTGCTTTTCCCGACTGTACTGCTGTAGCCAATGCACCCATGGTCTCCTCTAATGGTGTATTCGGATCCATCCTGTGATGATAAAAGATGTCTACATAATCCAGTCCCATTCTCTGCAGGCTCTGATCCAGGCTTGCCAGCAGATACTTTCTGCTTCCCCAGTCCCCGTAAGGGCCATCCCACATCAGATATCCCGCTTTTGTACTGATCACCATCTCATCTCTGTGCTGTCCCATCTCTTCTTTTAAGATTCTGCCAAAATTCTTCTCGGCACTGCCCGGTTCCGGTCCGTAGTTATTCGCAAGATCAAAATGCGTGATTCCATTGTCAAATGCCGTAAAGCAGATCTGCTTCATATTTTCATAGACACCGGTATCTCCAAAATTATGCCAAAATCCCAGTGACACTTCCGGTAATTTTAATCCGCTTTTTCCACAATACACATAATCCATTTTCTGATATCTTTCTTCTGCAGCCTGATACATACTCTTATACCTGCCACTCAAAATGTGTTGAAATATACTCAAACACATCGAGAAATTGAAGTCCTTGCGGATACTTCTTACTGCTTCAATGTGTATGCTTTGGCGATTATAAACAATACGCTACTCACAAGTTCTTGTACACTCCACAGTCGTAAATTCCTGCGATAGCCCGCAGTACATACTTACGTTTGCTTTCATTATGCAACTTCGTAAGTTAAAGCATCTCTTAGATTAAGAGCAGCATTAAAATCCCTATCCTCAACATAGCCACAATCACAACAGTATATTCTATCTGAAAGCTTCAAATCTTTCTTGATAGCACCACAACAGTGACATATTTTGGATGATGGATACCATCTGTCTACGACTCTTAATTCAATACCATTTTCATCACACTTAGCTTTAAGCTTAGTTCTAAATTCATAGAACTTTTGTGATGCAACGGCTTTTGATAGATGTCTGTTCTTCATCATTCCTGATATATTCAAATCTTCAATAGTTATATAAGATGGCTTGGTTTTCACTATCTTGGCTATTGATTTATTGATATAATCAGTACGGATATTATCTATTTTATGATGAAGTCTTTGCACTTTGAGCTTTTGCTTTTGTATGTTTTTTTGAGTGGACTCTCCTTTCTTTAAATTCTCATACTTGCGTGAGAGACATCTTTGTTCTCTGCGCAATTTCTTTTCCAATTTTTTAACTCTTGCTGACTTATTGATATTTTTATAAGTTTTACCATTAGAAACAATCGCCAAGTCTTTCAACCCCAGATCAATTCCTATACCGTCATTGCTATTATTAGCAATCTTAGCGTCGGGAATTTCCACAAGAACTGACACATAATATCTGCCTGCTTTGATGGATACTGTACCGCTTTTGATTTTCCATCCGTCTTTAGTTGTTGGTATATAACCTTTTTCTTTAATGCGTACCCAACCTAAAGTGGGTATGTTCAGCCTATGTCTCTCACATCTACAGTCTTTAGTATTGTTCTTTACGAAATACATTTTTACATCAGATTTACCTTTCTTTTTGAAATTAGGAAAAGCACTTTGATGTTTAAAAAATCTTGTAAATGCAGTACATCCATCTTCAATAGACTTTTTTACAGCTTTTGAATACGCTTCTTTAATCCATACTTTTTCAGGATTATCAGGAATGTACTCATTATTGAGCCATACGCTAAAACTCTTGCCCGTCATAAACTTTTCACCTTTATCGTATAAAGCTTTGTTGTGATCAAGATAGAAGTTGTAAACATATCTACAAGTGCCGATAGTCTTGTTAATCTTGATTTTTTGCTCGACTGTCGGATTTATTTCCGTTTTGAAGCTCTTTAGCAATTTCCTCATCCCCTTCTATTTGTTTTTTATACTTACGAAGACCGTACAATCTACAAGAAAAAACGTGAAGTATAGATACAATATCCTGTACAAGCTCTTCTTGCGGTGATAGTTCTTCATTATTCACTACCACTATGGTTGTATTAAACTTCATACAGAATTTTTCAAACCAATCATAGCCAAATCTGACAAATCTATCTTTATGTGTAACTATGATAGTTTTGATTTTTTGTTCCATTACTTCATCTAATAATTGATTCCACTTTTTACGATTGTAGTTAAGCCCACTTCCATAATCTTCAATACATTGATCTACAATGATACCTTTAGCATTGCAAAACTGACGTAAAAAAGTTACTTGGTTTTGCAAATCATCTTTTTGGTTTCTTGTAGATACTCTGGCATAAATAACAATCTGACGATTATCGTTTTCAGTATTTATGCCCTTAAACTGAAGATATTGGTCATAAGTATAATAACGCCTATCAGTCGGAGTCCGATTTGCTTTCAGAATCCCCTCTCTATCCCAACGTTGTAACGTTTTGACTGAGACGCCCAATAATTCAGCAAAATCTTTTGGTTTGTAATTAGTGATATTAGATGTGTTCATAACAATATCCTCCATGAGTATATTTTAACACATTTAATCACTATCGGTAATGATTTTGATTACTTAAAGTTTCCTCCTATGTATTCCGTTTTGTTGCAATCTACGGATTTCTATTCGTTATTCTATCACTTCAAATCTGTTATGTCATCGCTTTCTGCATTTTTAATCAAATTTTTATTCCCCCCATTCTTCACACCAGCTTTATATCACATACCTTCTTCCAGGTCCCAATATTTTATAAGATGAATTTTCTGAATTTTTTAAAAAATACATAAAATATAAAGAATTTTAATTTTAGGGTTTACAAACTCGTAACCTTATGATATTATTTTATTTGTCGAGCGGAAGTGGCGGAATGGCAGACGCGCTAGATTCAGGTTCTAGTGGGAGTTTTATCCTGTGGGAGTTCAAGTCTCCTCTTCCGCATTGATAAGAAAAGAAATCCTTGATTTGAGGATTTCTTTTTTTGTTTGAAATTTGACCGGGAATACTTACCCGACATCATTATATTTATACCAACAAATGTAATTTCCTCATAATCTCTTAATAATTTTTATAATTCTTTTTCTTTCCCGACACACCCCGGACACAATTTCCCTCTATAATAAAATCATCAAATAAAGAAGACGGCGATTGTATTAATTGCTTTTTATGATTGCCGGTCTTCGCCTAAAAATTACGAACAGTTTACATATATTACAGCCCGGAGCAAAAGCCCCGGGCTGATTTTATACTAAAAAATCTGCTTTTGATCCTGTAACAATCTACAGATCAAAGCAGACTTTCCTCCCCATTTCTCTCAAGCTATCTCATACAGATATACACCATATAACCTAAATAGAGCAACAGCATGATAATGCCTTCTTTTCTGCTCAGCCTTTTCTTTGTCCACACCATCAGCCATACAACGATACTAAAGCCGACAAGAATCACAATATCAACAACATTTTCCATTAAAAATGCAATCGGACTGATGGATGACGCAACCCCGAGTACCAGCAGGGCAATCGCCATTAATATTTCTTTCATCTTAACTTTCCTTCTTTATTCTGAGTCACTCAGGTTATCTTGACAGTCCGCCATGGTCTTTCCACAATCTTGCCAGAATCTTTCCAGCAGCTTTCCAACGGCTTGTGCCGGCACAGACTCTGATCCGTTGCCCGCGTATATAAAAACTCCTCAGAACAATCTCGTTCTGAGGAGTAAATAAATCTCGTTCTGAATAGTAAAGCAGATTAACGCTTGCTGAACTGGGAACGCTTGATTTTACTGGATTCTTGGAATGTGGTGTTGCAAACATGTTACAAACGCAATGCTTCTCATTACTCCTCACCACATCTCAGAACTACATGTGTTCAATATAAAATTCATCCTGACAACTCCGCCCCTCATTTTTTAATAGTAATTTATGCTCATCATATGAACGCATTCCATTCACCCGAAGTATTTCTCCTATATTCTGTCTGCTACTTGGAATGATTCTACTCTGTACCCAACGCATACTCCAATCTGAATTCATGGTTCGGATACCTTTTTTCAAAAATAACGATATCATAAACGGAGCTTCCTTGGGAGTAACATTTTCCGGAATCTCAATTGTGTATTTCTTTTCTTTCTCATCATAATTTAATATTCCGACAATTTTATTTCTATTATTTCTCCTGATTGCGTACCTGTTCAAAAAAGCACCACCTTTTCCAAATCATTTCCCAGATTTTATTCCTATATTTGTAATATAATCTTTTCCCATTCACTTCTTCATACGCTTTCAGAAAGCACCCCGGAGTTCCCGGTGACATTTTTCTTGCCGCCCAGTCCAGATGTTTCATATCCTGTAATTCACAAATAATATCCTGCACTATGTCACCTCATCTCAAAGATTTTATTGTTCATCTGGCTCAAATTGATCTGGATAACTGTCACTGCCCTCATATCCGCACACACCCATTCTTGGAGAATTACTAACTGGCAATAAAAATTCCAGTTCATAATCTTCTCCCTCTTCATCGTTTTCAGCCTCTAAACACTCATCACACCAAAAAGGCTCTCCTTCATAATATCCTTCTGGATTAACCCATTTCGCCTCATTTTGTTCGCAGTGACTGCAAAGGATTTTAGGAGGATTATTTCTTGATAAAATTACAATTTCATTATTCTTTTTTTCTCCATCGCGACAGCTATGTATACTTAATACCAATTCTGTGGTTGAACCAAAATCATATTCATATAAAAAGTTATCGCCGACATCCACAACGTCTTTTAATCGATAATTCATATTTCTGGAAGGAATTCCCCAAAAAGCATCCGTATCTGGATTGCTTTCATATTGTTCTTCATGAATCGTGAATGCACTCAGATGTCCACAGCATTCTACCCATATGTCACGGATAAACACATCCAGTTCCTTTAGCGTAGTATTCTCGCTTGCTTCCACAATTAACCAATAATCTTTTTGATATTTGCCAGTAATAACAACCTGAAAATATCGACATCTTCTTTTTCCTTTTTCCTCAGCAAGCTTTGCACTTCTCTTTTTGCACGTCTGCAAATGTCGTAACATACCGCCTTTTGTATACTCTTTTCCACAATACTTACATAATCCTTTTGTTTGAAGTGCCATTCTTCTCCCTCCAATCCATCTGGTTTTCGCATACAATAGTATCGAACGTTTTCCTATAACAAAGTATACCATTATCTTATTAAAAAATACATAGAAAAACTCCCCAAGACCGAAATCCTGAGGAGTTGTAAAAATGCTATTTGAAATTGTCTGTCCTGCAACAGAGAGCTTATCTCTTGCGTAACTGAAATTATCTCTTGCTGAACTGTGGAGCACGACGAGCTGCTTTGAGACCGTATTTCTTACGTTCTTTCATACGTGGGTCACGAGTCAGGTAACCTGCAGATTTAAGAACCGGTCTGTAATCAGCATCAGCCTCAAGGAGTGCTCTTGCGATTCCATGACGGATAGCTCCTGCCTGTCCTGTATATCCACCACCACATACATTAACGATGACATCAAACTTGTCAACTGTCTCTGTAGCCACGAGCGGCTGGCGAACAACAACTTTCAGAGTCTCAAGTCCGAGATACTCATCAATGTCTCTCTTATTAATAGTAATTTTTCCTGTTCCAGGTACAAGATATACTCTTGCGATTGATTTTTTTCTTCTTCCTGTTCCGTAATATTTTGCGTTAGCCACTGTTATTTCCTCCTTTCAACCTCTACCTAAAATGTAAGAACTTCCGGCTTCTGAGCCTGATTTGCATGCTCTGGGCCAGCGTAAACATGAAGCTTCTTGATCATGTCTCTTCCCATAGGTCCTTTCGGAAGCATTCCCTTAACAGCAAGCTCGATTACCTTCTCCGGCTTCTTTGCAAGAAGCTCAGCAAGTGTAGTCTCTCTCATTCCTCCAACATAATCGGAGTGATTATAATAAACTTTCTGCTGTAATTTCTTTCCTGTTACTTTTACTTTCTCAGCGTTCACAACGATTACATAATCACCTGTATCGATGTGCGGTGTATATTCCGGTTTGTTCTTTCCTCTGAGCACTTTAGCGATCTCAGATGCAAGGCGTCCTAATGTAGCACCTTCAGCGTCAACCACATACCATTTTCTTTCAATCTTATCCGGGTTAGCCATATAAGTTTTCATGGGTGTTCCTCCTGTAAATAATCATCAATGTTCTTGCTTATTTATTTGAAATCAATATACTCCGGGGCTTTGGTGTATATCGTTTCTCCTTATGTCATGCTGTACTATTATAGACCTTTTCTCTCTGAATGTCAACATTTTTCTTCGTTCTTCTTCTCATTTTTCTGCTGATTTTTTCTCCGTCATATCTATTTTTATTCTCTTTTTATTCTCTTTTTATTTTCATTTTTATTCTACGTTGTTCAAATTTCCTCCAAATGCTATAATAAAAGACAGTAGCCTCACTGCATATTTCCAACGCAGTGAACTAAAGCAGAAAGAAGGTACATCTATGTGGGCTTATAATGAAACTTTTTATCAGATTTATCCGATCGGGTTTTGTGGGGCTCCCGTTCACAATGACGGAGTTCCCGCACACCGCATTTTAAAGATCGGGGACTGGGCGGAATATCTCGGAAATCTCGGCATCGGATCGATCATTCTCAATCCGATCTTTGAATCCGACAATCATGGATATGATACAAGAGATTTCCGCAAAATTGACTGCCGCCTCGGCACAAATGAAGATTTCAGTGAAGTATGTAAGAAACTTCATTCACAGAATGTCAAAGTAATCCTTGACGGTGTCTTCAACCATGTCGGACGCGGCTTCTGGGCATTCCGGGATGTCCAGGAAAAGAAATGGGACTCTCCTTATAAAGACTGGTTTCATATCAGTTTCGACGGAAACAGTTGTTATAATGATGGTTTCTGGTATGAAGGCTGGGAAGGTCATTTTGAACTGGTCAAGCTGAATCTTCAGAATCCGGCTGTTGTAGATTATCTGCTGGACTGTGTAAAGCTTTGGATCGAAGACTTCGGCATCGACGGACTCCGTCTGGATGTTGCCTATTGTCTGGATCATAATTTTATGAAACGCCTCCGCAGCTTCTGTGAATCGATCAAACCAGGGTTTGCACTGATCGGAGAAGTCCTCTTTGGTGACTACAATCTGATCGTCAATGATGAGATGCTTCACAGTTGCACGAATTATGAATGCTATAAGGGAATTTATTCCAGTTTCAACAGCATGAATCTGTTCGAGATCGCACATTCCCTGAACCGTCAGTTCGGACCGGAACAGTGGTGTATTTACCGCGGAAAGCATCTTATGACATTTGTGGATAATCATGATGTCACAAGAATCGCAAGCATTCTGACGAACAAGAACCACTTACCGTTATGTTACGGAATCCTCTTTGGAATGCCGGGAATCCCCTGTATTTATTATGGAAGTGAATGGGGTGAAGAAGGAGTGAAAGCTCCCGATAATGACTATGCTCTCCGCCCGTGCTTTGATGCACCAAAGCCAAATGAACTGACCGACTTTATCTCCCGGCTGATCGAAGTAAGATGTGCCAGTGATGCTCTCTGCAACGGTTCTTACCGAAATGTTGTCATTACGAATCATCAGCTTATCTTTGAACGCCGCACAGAAACAGAACGCATCCTTGTTGCCATCAACGCCTCTGATTCTGACTTCACCGCAGGAAATGGAGAACTTCAGGGATCTTATATTGACCTGCTGAAGACCGGCGATTCATCAGAAACCGCTCCACAGACCCTGAACGGACAGCTTTCCATGCCGGCTTACAGTGTCCAGTATCTGAAAATGCTGTGATCGGCTTATCGCTCAGTCGCAAAAGACATCCGGTGTCGGACCTTTTTAAGGCTCTGTCCCGGATGTCTCTTTTTTATCTTTTATAACTCTTTTCTTATTCTTTTTGAGCTGCTCTTTCTTTCCTGCAATTCAGCAGCTATACTTCACCATTTTTAAATCGGATGATCATCTCATTGGTGATGCTGTCCCGCTCTGGCTCAACCGGGATCTCATCTCTTTGAAACCATTCTGCCATGGCAAGCTCTTCCCGATCCAGCGTAATGGCAGCTCCTCCATCTAAATCACAGTAAAATCCCATCAGAAGCGTATCAGTAAAAGACCAGGGCTGACTCTTATAATAACGGATATTCTTTACCTTAAGCCCTACTTCTTCCATGACTTCTCTCTGCACCGTCTCTTCCAGAGTCTCACCAATCTCCGTAAATCCCGCCAGCAATGCATACTTTTTATACGTTCTTCCGGCATACTTTGACATCAGGATCTTATCACCATCCGTCACTCCGATGATCACTGCCGGACAGATCTTCGGGAACTCCATATTATGGCAGAATTCACAATACAGCATTCTTTCCTTACTGTCTTTTTTCATTCTCCTGCCACATTTTCCACAGAACCTCCGGCTCTGATACCAGTTATGAAGCTGATATCCCGTAATCCCGGCAAATGCAAGGTACTGTGGCTCTGCATACCGGAAAATCTCCGTATTTTCCATTGTAAAATGCGACTGCCGCTCCCGGTTGATCTCCTCTACAAGATAATACCGTTCTCCGTCAATACTGAACAGATACACTGCATCTTCATAGATATCTTCATTCAGTCGCTCGATGTCCCGAAACTTAGGGAACTCGATCCGATCCGGGTATTTTCTCACAAGAGCCGCATGGTCTTCATAATACAGTGCATAAGACTCCCGGTCAGGCGGACACGGATGATACTGGTTATCAAATGTATGCTCTCCTATATCCTGGATCATGCCTCTTCTTCTGCTGCCTCCTGTGAACGGGCTGCATCTCCTTTCACTGCCTCCTCTTCAAATAAAGATGCATCTTCTTCCCGGAGCGTTACATCCTCCGTATCATCTCCAGGCGTCTCTTCCTCATCCACTGTTACCGCCGGCATCTTTTCTCCACAATACGGGCAGAAGACCATCTCTTTTGCTACCATCTTTCCACAATTCGGGCATTTTCCTGCTCCTCTGATAGCTGAGATCTTCTCCTCAAATTCTGCAATGCTCTCTTCTCTTGAGCTGATCGCCTCGCACAATCCTTCTGCCTTCTCATCCAGAACTGCTCCACTCTTATACTGCTCATAGACTCCCCGTCCAAGTTCCTGCAGATCGACCGTATTCTCATGTGCAAGGCTTCTCACCTGCAATTTCAGCTTCTGCGTCTCGATTACCTCTCCGGCTTTATTTCCTACTGTCGTCGCTGTCTCCCCGATATATTTTCCTAATTCTTCAAAAAAATCTTTCATCTTTTTTCTTCTCCTTTCCGTAACCATTCCGCCAATCTTCTCCTCTGACTGCTATTCTCATCACACCCATGGGCATTTCCTCTGACCATCTTTCTCATCACAGCCATGGATCATTGTCTCCGACTCCTGCTTTCCTGCGGTCATAAATTAAATTCATTATACCTCATTCTTTTCCTTTGTGAAGACTGACGGGCAAAAATTTATAGATCTTTTAGGGTTATAAAGAAATTCTTAAGTTCATATATTGACAGAAAAAGAGTCAGGAAATGTGCCATGCCAGATTTAGAAACCTGCCGCCGGAACATCCTTTCCGAAGATTACCGTGATTTTATCGAGAACCGGACTCGCACACCTCTTTTTAATGAACTTCTCCTTCAAAATCCCTGTGAACAGGATGCCGGTAGTGGATACACCTGCTATTATTTTCCAAAAGAATCCGTAGAACCAATCACGCTTTCCCGTTTTTCCTATAATTCTATCCCCCAGTGCTTTTCGCCCCTGAGTATGGAAACTCTGAACCAGGCAGGAATCCTTCCGGTTCAGAATTATCCTACGCTCCAGCTAAAAGGACAGGGGGTATTGATCGGATTTTTGGACAGCGGTATTGATTATACAAGCCGCCTTTTCCGCAATCTTGACGGCTCGACAAGAATTGCCGCCATCTGGGATCAGACGATCCAGAGCGGAACGCCCCCGCAGGGATTTGCTTACGGAACGGAATATACCCGGGAAACTATCAATGCCGCCCTTTCTTCTGAAGATCCTGCATCTCTTGTTCCTTCCGTTGATGACACCGGACACGGGACTTTTGTTGCCAGCCTCGCCGCAGGCGGTGCAGATATCTCCGAACAGTTTCTCGGAGCCGCCCCTGAATGTACCATTGCAATGGTAAAATTAAAAACTGCCAAGCAATATCTGAAGGAATACTATTGTATCGCCTCTGATGCTGTCTGCTATCAGGAAACGGACCTTCTGCTGGGAGTGAAATATCTGAATGACCTTGCATCCGCCCTTGATCTTCCGCTTGTCATGTGCATTACCGTCGGGACAAATATGGGCGGACACGTAGGGACTCTCCCCCTTCCCAGCCAGCTCGGGGCTTACAGTCTTGTAGCCAACCGGATCGCCGTCATCGGGACAGGAAATGAAGCCGACAAACGCCATCATTATTACAATACCATCCAGAATCTCAGCGACACCAAGACCGTTGAGATCCGGGTCGGGGAAAATGTCTCCGGCTTTATGCTGGAACTCTGGGTCATGATTCCCAACATTTTATCCATTTCCATCATTTCTCCTTCCGGTGAAAATTCTTCCCGGATTTCCTTCCGTGTTGGCTCAAATGTCGAACTGGACTTTCTTTTTGAAAAAACAAAAGTTTATGTCAATTACCGGCTGATGGTGGAAAAGACCAATTCTGAACTTGTCTTTTTCCGGTTTAACACCCCTGCTGCCGGAATATGGAAGATCGTCGTCGAGCCGGTCCGCCTCATTGACGGACAGTTTCATATGTGGCTCCCCGTCACAGAATTTCTTGATGGAGAAGTATATTTTCTCGAATCAGATCCCTATTACACCCTGACCAATCCGGCTAACGCACCAAGTCCCATCATCGTTTCCTATTATGACGGGAAAAATGGCGGACTCGCCCAGGCATCCGGCCGTGGATACACCCGCACTCAGTTTCAGAATCCTTCCATCACAGCTCCCGGTATCAATGTAAAAGGGGCATTACCGGGCGGACGCTTTACCGTTCGTTCCGGTTCCTGCATTTCCACAGCCATCACTGCCGGAGCTGTTGCACTTATGCTGGAATGGGAACTGGAACAGAAAAATATTACCGGTATTGATGTCTTTCAGATCAAAAGTCTGCTGATCCTCGGAGCAATCCGCCCGGATTTTCTCGAATACCCAAATCGTGAATGGGGATATGGCCAGTTAAACCTCTATAATACATTTGAAGCCATGAGACAGCTCTGACGCTGTCCCATGGCTTCTCTTTTTATGGACTATCACTCATCTCATATCCCGGATTACCGATTATCCTCACGGTTCTCATAATAACTCTTAACCCGTTCTGATTCCGGTACGATCTGCTCTGCTACCGGAGCTGTTCCCGGTGCAAATACAACTTTCAGCATAACCGGTGTAATAATCGTTGTAATTACAACCACAACGATGATTGGTCCAAGCAGGGCAGAACTCATCAGCCCCAGTGCCGCACCCTTGCTGGCAACGATCAGTGCAACCTCACCTCTTGAGATCATACCAACTCCGATCCTCTTTACCTGATAATTTTTATAACCACACACTTTTGCTCCAAGTCCGCATCCAATGATCTTTGTAATTACTGCAACGATTGTCAGAACTACTGCAAAGGCAATGATCGTCATAGACATTTTCGGCAGTTCTACCTTCAGTCCGATGCTTGCAAAGAACACCGGTGAAAGAAGCAGGTAAGACATTGTATCAAATTTAGACTCCAGATAAGTAGAACGCTGTACATTGGAAATAATAAGTCCTGCGATATACGCTCCCGTAATATCTGCAACTCCGAATACTTCCTCTGCCACAAACGCCATGATCAGACAGAATACAAATGCAATGATCGTATGGCGGTGAAGTTCTTTTTCTGCTTCATCAACCCATTTCTTATATATCTTGTAGAAGATCAGACCGATGATACCTGAAAATGCGAAGAATCCAACGATCTTCAGCAGAACGATTCCAAGACTTACAGAATCATCTGCCATACTCGTAACGATCGTCAGTGCAATGATTCCAAGGACATCATCAATGATCGCTGCACCGAGGATGGCATTTCCCGAACGAGTCTTCAGCTTTCCAAGTTCTTTCAGTGTCTCTACTGTAATACTTACCGATGTCGCCGTCAGAATGACTCCGATAAAGATATTCTGTAAAAAGACCGGTGAAGTCACATCGGACTCGATCGCACCCGGTTTATTGAAGAACCACGCAACCGCATAACCTCCCGCCAGCGGTACAAGTACTCCAAATAAGGCAATGATAAAAGAAGCTTTTCCACTTGCCTTAAGCTCTTTGATATCTGTCTCCATACCTGCCGAGAACATCAGTACGATTACACCAATCTCGGCTACTTCATGAATAAATGAAGTTTCTGTTAATAATCCAAATCCTGCAGGTCCTAAAATAAGTCCTGCAAGCAATGCTCCTACAACCTGCGGCATCTGGACTTTCTTTGTCAGAAGGCCCAGTACCTTTGTTGATAATAAAATTATTGCCAAATCCAGTAAGTATCTATAAGCATCCATTTTTTCCACTCTCTTCCGTTTTCTCTATTCGCTGTCATCTGATCCCATGGTTCTGCCCTACTCATGGAATCCTCTTTTCTTGCAGTGTACCGGTCTTTATCAACCATTTAATGCCGGTACTTCCTGCCCCCGCAGACGGATGACCGGTCCGCCTGTTCCTTCAATATAAGCTCTGGTGATCGTCACCTCTCCGATATTATCATCTTTCGGAATCTCATACATGATATCCAGCATAAATTCCTCTATAATTGCACGAAGTGCTCTTGCTCCGGTATCTTTCTCCATCGCTTTTTCCGCAATCGCCTCCAATGCACTGTCATCAAAATCCAGTTTCACTTCATCCAGTGCCAGAAGCTTCTGGTACTGCTTCAGGATCGCATTCTTCGGCTCTCTTAAGATCTTCACCAGCATCTCTTTATCCAGTCCTTTCAGGGTAAAGATGATCGGAAGCCTTCCGAGAAACTCCGGGATCATGCCGAACTTACGCAGATCTTCTACCGTAACCTTTGACAGAAGATTCTCGTCATGTTCATATGTATCCTTCAGCTCTGAATTAAATCCCATGGACGTCTTCTTCTGAAGACGTTCTTTGATGATCTCTTCAATATCCGGGAACGCTCCTCCGCAGATGAACAGAATATTCTTCGTGTTCACTGTGGTCAGCGGAACCATCGCATTCTTGCTGTTCGCTCCCACAGGTACTTCTACCTCACTGCCTTCTAAGAGCTTCAGCATTCCCTGCTGTACGGATTCTCCGCTCACATCCCGCTGGCTGGAAGTCTTTTTCTTGGCGATCTTATCAATCTCATCAATAAAAATAATTCCCTGCTCTGCACGTTCTACATCATTATCTGCTGCCGCAAGTAGCTTTGATACAACGCTCTCGATATCATCTCCGATATAACCGGCCTCTGTCAGGGAAGTCGCATCCGTGATCGCCAGCGGCACATCCAGCAATCTTGCCAGTGTCTTCACCAGATATGTCTTTCCACTTCCGGTCGGTCCGATCATCAGCATATTAGATTTTTCAATCTCAATATCATCCATCGTATTGGTTGCCACCCGCTTATAATGATTATAGACCGCCACTGCCATGGTCTTCTTTGCACGTTCCTGACCTACCACATACTCATCCAGTCTGGCCTTGATCTTATGCGGTGCAGGAATATTTTTAATATCCAGCTCCGGAAATTCCTTTGGTTTCTCTTTTTTCTTCTTGATCTTTTTTGCTTCTGGCTGCATTCCTTCCAAATCAGAAAGATTCAGAAACTGCACGCCCGGCATATTCATCATTTTTCCCAGATCCAGAGGACTGCTGCTCATCGCATCAAAGCTTCTCTGCATACAGTCCGGACACACCGTAATATGATTCGGAAGATCGATCATCTTCCCGGTCACACTCTCCGGTCTGTGACAGATAAAGCAGATCTTCTCGTAACCGTCATCATCCTCACGCTCCTTTTCAGCGTCTTTGACCACTTCCTTACGGGAATCCTCTGTCCGGTTCTCTTTTTCCTGTGGAATCTCAGAATCTTTTTCTTCGTCCACAATAACGAAATCCTGATCTGACATACGCTTTCCCTTTCTTCTCCTGTTTCATTTGCTTCCTGCGTCCCGTCGTATCCTGCCTGAAAAATTCATAAATATCACAGCCAGAGGTCTCCAACCTCCGTTTCATTTTGCAGAATCCTGACGATCCGCAGTTCATTATAGTACAATCACTTCAAATATTCAAATAAATAAACTGTGAACTCTTACACAATTTTAACACCACACTACTGTTCCAGCATCCCGATCAACGTCTCTTCCGAAATGATCGGCACTCCAAGTTCTCTCGCCTTTTTGTTCTTTGAAGAAGTTGAATTTACATCATTATTAATCAGATAACCGGTCTTTGATGTCACACTGCCGGTTACCTTTCCTCCACGCTTCTCTATTTCCGCTTTTACCTCTGCCCGATTGGCAAAATGTTCCACACTTCCTGTGATCACGAAATTGATCCCCGCGAATTTCTGACTGTCCTCTGTCACAACCTCCTTCTGCAGCTCTACCTCGTCCAGCAGTCTGCGGTAGATCTCCCGATGCTTCGGATCAGCAAAATATTCTACATAGGTCTTTGCCATGATCCCGCCAATGCCCTGAATCTCTACCAGTTCTTCTTCGGTTGCCTCTTCCGCACGCTTTGGATCATCTCCGAATGCTTTACAGATGACCTTCGCATTGGCACTTCCGATATTCGGGATTCCAAGACTGTAGATCAGTCGTGCCAGCGTTGTCTTCCTTGCGTTTTCAATATTTCTGAGCAGCTTCTGATAAGATTTCTCTCCAAATCCATCCATGCTCTTAATTTCTTCCTCATACCGGTCCAGATGGAACAGATCCGTAAAATCTTTCACATACCCATGCAGAATGAATTTTTCCAGTGTCGCCTCTGAAAGTCCTTCGATATTCATCGCATCCCTGCTTACGAACAGGCTGAACGCTTTTACGTGCTTCGCCTGACATTCCGGGTTCGTGCAGAATAACGTCTTTGTCTCATTTTCCATGGAAATCTTTGTCGCACCACCACAGACCGGACAGACTGTCGGAATATCTTTTACACCGCTCCGTGTCAGATTCTCTGCGATCTGCGGAATGATCATGTTGGCCTTATACACCTGGATCGTATCACCGACTCCCAGTTCCAGCTCTTCCATAATACTGATATTATGCACACTGGCACGGCTGACCGTCGTTCCTTCCAGTTCTACTGGTTCAAAAACCGCAACCGGATTGATCAGTCCCGTTCTTGACGGACTCCACTCAATCTCAAGAAGCGTTGTCTCCCGAATCTCATCTGCCCATTTAAATGCAAAAGAATCTCTCGGAAACTTTGCGGTCGTTCCCAGTGACTGTCCATAGGCAATATCATCATAGACCAGTACCAGTCCGTCAGACGGGATTTCATTTTTCCCGATTGCCTTTGCAAACCATGCTACTTCCTCTTCGATTGTTTCTGCCGTCACAGGATGATGTTCCACCACATCAAATCCCTGCTCCTTCAGCCACTGCATCTGATACATTCTTGAATTATGAAAATCTACCTCTTCCGCACGCACCAGCGTAAATGCGAAAAACTTCACATTTCTTTTTGCGGTGATCTCATTATTCAACTGCCTCACAGAGCCACTGCACAGATTTCGCGGATTTTTATATTTTGCATCGACATCTTCGATCTTTTCATTGATCGCCTCAAAATCTTTATAGGAAATCACTGCCTCTCCACGCAGAACCAGCTCACCCTGGTACGGAATATGCAGCGGCACATTCTGAAAGACCTTTGCATTGTTCGTGATGACCTCTCCCTCGATTCCATTTCCTCTTGTGACCGCTTTGACCAGTTCTCCGCCCTGATACGTGAGAACAATGGTCAGTCCGTCCAGTTTCCAGGAAATCATCGCTTTCTTCGTGCCAAGAAATTCTTTCAGCCGCTCTACTTCCTTCGTCTTATCCAGTGACAGCATCGGCCGCTCATGGCGTTCTTTCGGCAGTCCACTGACCACCTCATAACCGACATTGACCGTCGGACTGTTCGCCATCTTTGTTCCCAGTTCTTTTTCCAGTTCTTCCAGTTCATCATAGAGCCTGTCATATTCATAGTTACTCATGATCTCTGTATTGTCCTGCTCGTATGCCTTTCTCGCCCGGTTCAGAAGTTCTACCAGTTCCCGCATCCGCTGCTGCTTACTTTTTCCCTGCTCCATTTTATTTTTTTCCTGCTCCATCTTTTCTCTCCTGCCTGCTTTCCCGTCCGCCCGGAAGACTGGAAGACTGCTCCAGTAACTGATCCAGCTCATTTAATTCCCGGTCTGTCAGCTTGCGGTATTTTCCCTCTTTCAGTCCGTCCAGCGTAATATTCATCACCCGGACCCTCAAAAGATCTTTTACCTCATACCCCAGTGCTTCACACATTCTGCGGATCTGACGGTTCAATCCCTGCGTCAATATGATCTTAAATGTATATTTCCCCAATTTCTCTACTTTACACGGTCTTGTCACCGTATCCAGGATTGCCACTCCCCGGGACATTTTCTTAAGGAAATCCTCTGTGATCTCATGATCCACCGTTACTTTGTATTCTTTCTCATGATAATTTGCCGCCCTCATGATCTTATTGATGATATCTCCATTATTCGTCATCAACAGCAGACCTCTGGAATCCTTGTCCAGCCTTCCGATATAAGTCACCCTCACCGGATAATTCAGGAAACGCACAATGCTGTCGCGTTCCCGCCTTTCTTCTGTGCAGACGATACCTTTTGGCTTATTTACCGCAAGCACAATCATCTCATCCTGCCTTGATACGGTCTTATTTCCCACTTTGACCGTCTGTCCCGGATAAATCTTCATTCCCATTCCGGCACGCTTTCCGTCCACACTCACCTTTCCGGTCTCAATGAGGCGGTCTGCCTCCCTTCTGGAACACACTCCCGCCTCACTTAAATACTTATTCAGTCTTACCGGTTCTTTTTTCTGTATAAATTCTTCTCTGATCCGATTACTCACCCGTCAACACTCCACTTATATTATTATCTGTAAAAAATGTATTTCCACTGTAAAGGAACAGCACCTCTGAGATCCTGTAGGAACTGAGCAGTTCCTCGATCGTGCCACTATAATATCTCGGATCGACCACAACGATCTCCCGGTAATACGGTGTTAAAAACTGCACAAAGCAGTCTGCAAAAGAGTCCTTGATCAGAAGCAGTCTTTTGCTTTCTGTCGACACTGTCTTAATATCTACAACAGAAAAATCTCCTCCCAAAAAGACATCATACTGATCCTTTGTATCCAGCTTTGAAGAATCAAAAAGAGAAGTCGTCCTTTTTCCTTCATCTACATAATCTACGATCACATCTGTATCACTGTCACTCGGAACATAAATATCAACCTGCTCTTTCTCGCTCAGATAAACACCGCTTTTGGATGCCAGCATTCCATTAAAATCATTGGAAACCGCATAAGATACATATTTCCCTGAAATGTCTCCCTCTATTCCCAGCGAAGGGGCTGCCTCCTGAAATGCATAAAAAGCCCCCAGGGAAGTCCAGTGATGATCCGTCTTATAATAAATCTTTTCATTCCGGTGCTTATTCAGAGCTGAGGCTGCATCGATCCATTCAACGGAACTTCCCAGTTCCTTCTTTACCATGCTTATGAGCTGTGTCTGATTCTCCACTTCTGCCATAGCCGGAAGCTTTGCTCCAAGAATCCCTGCCGCATCCGGTACAAGCATCATCCTCACCGGAAGATCCGTATTCGTCTCAGCAAAATTCTGAATGGATTTCAGATTGTCTGCCAGATATTCCTGGTTCGGCAGCTCGATCTCCTCCAGCAGTTGTCCGTCTTTTCCTATATATACTCCATGTTCCTTGCTGACACCTGCCAGTCTGTCCACACCGACCTTGATCGTTCTCCAGAAATCTCTGCCGACAAACTGATCTGACATATACCGTTCAAACTTTTCCATATAATCGCCCGAAATCACATTTCCCCAGTTCCATTTCGGAGCAGATGCAAGCATTCTGTTCTCCTGCACTGACTTTTCTTTATCCGGTACAATGATATTGATCAAAAGAAATACAAACAATACCAAAATAAAAATTGTCCCTGTCACCCGCTCTAATGAGCCTCTCTGCTTCTTTTTCTTCATACTCTTTCACCTGAATCAGCCCTTTGGCTACGCATTTTCATTCACCTTCTGGCTCCGGTCTTTCTTCTTTTAAAATCTGAAATATAAAAATGGCTGATATGTCTCTGTTACCAGAAATGCCACCGAAATTGCCATCATTCCGAAAAATAAAATCCCAGCTACAACTGTTCGTGCCGTCTCACTCTCCGGCAAACTGATGATCCTTCTCAGCAATCTGCCTCCAAATGCCGACATTCCGACCACCGCCAGCAGATAATACAGCCAGTGGGAAAAGCAGACATACCCTGCCCCCGCATCCAGCAGCCCGGCCCCTGTTCCGACCATTGCTCCAAGATAACGGAAGGCTGCTCCCAGGCTCGGACTAAAGAAGAAGACCCAGCCGACCAACACGCAGACTGCCGTATAGATTCTTCTGAGCGGTGACGGCAACCGGTCCACTTCTGAACCCCATACATATTTTTCCATCACCAGCAGGACTCCGTAATAAAATCCCCACACAATAAAATTCCAGGCAGCTCCATGCCACATTCCCGTCAGCGTCCAGACGATCAGCAGATTCAGGATATGCCTTCCTCCACTGCAATGGTTTCCGCCCAAAGGGATATAGACGTATTCACGAAACCAGGTACTCAATGAAATATGCCATCTTCTCCAAAATTCCGTCACACTTCTCGACACATAAGGATGATCAAAATTCTTCTTCAGTTCAAAACCGAACATCCTCGAAAGTCCGATCGCCATATCAGAATATCCGCTAAAATCATAATAGATCTCAAACGCATATGTGATACAGCCGATCCATGCCATCGGAACAGAAAGGTTACTTGCTGAAATGGCTGAAATCTCCTCAAATACTGTCTTAAATGTATCCGCAAGTACTGCCTTTTTTGCAAGACCGATCAGGAACAGCATTGCCCCCTGTCCCAGCTTTCTTGCGGAGACTTTCCTCTGTGCAAGCTGTGGTTCTATATCTTCATACCGCACAATCGGCCCCGCGATCAGTTGCGGGAACAGGGCGATATAAAGTGCAAAATTCAAAAGACTCCTCTGTGCCTTTGCTTTTCCCCGATAGACATCCACCACATAGGAAATGCCCTGAAAAGTATAGAAAGAAATCCCCACCGGCAGAGCCAGTTCGCGGTAAGTAAGTTCCACTGAAGTCACGGAATTGACCAGCTCCAGGAAAAATCCGTAATACTTAAAGAAAAACAAAAGAGCCAGATTCACAGCCACCGCAAAGATCATTCCCCGGTGAGCCTTTCTCTCATCCTCTGCATTTGCCGCAATCTCTCTTCCACAGCAATAATTCAGAAGAATACTTAAGATCATCAGAACCACATACACCGGTTCACCCCATGCATAAAAGATCAGGCTTGCCAGCAGAAGCAGTAAGTTGCGTATCTTAAGCGGTGCGAGATAATATACTGCCAGAACGACCGGCAAAAATAAAAATATAAACGTAAGACTGCTAAATAACATCCTTCTTTCCCTTCTACAAGCTCTGGTCAAAAGCAGCTCTGTACTCAGATGCCTTTGAAGATACTACATAAAAAATATAATTCCCACGGACACTGGTCTGTGCCTCTTCCAAAAGTTTCTCCTGCTCCGGCAGATATCCCTCAAAATCTTTTTTCCGCTCCTGCAGCCGCTGTTCTACCGCATCTGTCACCTGCTCCGTCTGACTGCTCTTTTTGACACAGATCATCAGGACTTCCTCGGCATCGATACTTGATTCAGAAGAATAATACATCACACCCTCATAATCTGTACTGTTCAGCCCGAAGTTCCGCTTGAGCATCTGACCGTCCAGTTTCTTCATTCCGGTCGTATCAATGACTTTCTCCATGGAACTCTCCATCTCTGAAAAAGAGCGGTTACTTCCGCTTACATAAATCATAAGCAGGGCAATATAACCGAGAATCAGAAGCAACACCGCATACGATGCAGCTTTCCATATTCCCTGTCTCTGTCTTGTCATAATGTTGCTACCTCCGCCATATTCGTTGCCCAGACCGGATAAAATTCTGCCTTGAAATGAATCCCGTCTTCTTCATAATAATTTTCCTGCACAAGTGCGGTATTATCAATAAATCCCAGATGCTTTCCATCGCACATTTCCTGCAATGCAGTATTATAATCTGCAATTTTCGCCAGTGCCGGTTCTTTTTCAGCCGCAGATGCACTGACCGGAAAGATCGAATTGATATAAATACGGACGGACGGCATCTCTTTCGTGATCGACTCGATCACCGCTGCATATTTCTTAATAAACGCTTCTGTATCTCCGTCTGTTGCGATCACATCATTCATCCCATACGACAGGAACACGACCTGTGGGTTCAGCTTTTTTGCCTGACTGATCTGCTCGTCCAGTCCCTCCAGTTGTATCCCCCTCTTTGCAACAACACTTGAGGCATTCAGTACGTCATATTCACTGAATCCACTGCTGATTGAATCTCCCATCACCACTGCACCTGAAAAACGATCTTTCAGACTTCTCTCTGTATCCCCTGATGCCGGGTCTTTTGCCTCCAGGCTGGCAATCTTCTGCTCGATCACCTTGACCTCTTCATTTTCCTTTGACTGAATATATTCAATTCCCTTTTTTGTATCTGCATTTTCTGCTGTAAACTGCTTCACTCCGTGGATCACGACTCCCAGAAGAATCAGCACAGTAATACAGCCTGCTCCAATATAGATTCGTGAAATTTTTTTCTTTCTTTTTTCCATTCTTTTCTCTCTTTCAAGACTGAGATTTCTAACTATTTATAATACGTTTTTTTCAGATAAAAGTCAATCTTCCTGTTTCGTCCCGGTTTCTTTCCGTACACCCGTTTCACCACTCTTTCTGCCCTGTTTCTTTCCCGTTTTCTTTTACATCCGGATTCCACAGGAAATTATTTGACATCTGTCCCTCTCCGATTCTATAATTAACGAGATGTCAGGGGCAAAAGGTCTGAAACCACGTGTGCTTGCACATAGGTGGGTGAAAGACCTTAGGACCCACCCCGATAGGAGCAGAAAAGTGGGATGATAATCCCACGATATGCGAATATTGGGAGGATTGTGGGAGTGCGTAGCACGGAGCAATCCGTAGGCATCAAAGTCGGGGGCTTTTGACCCCGACATCTATCATAAAGGAAAGACAGAGGACAAAATCATGACAAATGAAAAAAAAGAAACTCCCGTCGCTGCTGTCAGCACGGAAAATATTTATCGTCTGAACGGACGTGTTCCACTGGGGAAAGCAATTCCTTTTGGTCTTCAGCACGTACTGGCAATGTTCGTCTCCAATCTTGCACCGGTTCTGATTGTATGCAGCGCCGCACTGGTACGTGGATCCGGTGAGCCACTGACAGGTGCTGAGATCACCCAGCTTCTCCAGTGTGCTATGTTTGCTGCCGGAATCGGTACATGTATGCAGTTGTATCCGATCTGGAAGATTGGATCAAGACTTCCTATTGTAATGGGTGTCAGTTTTACATTTCTCGGAAGTCTTCTGATGATCTGTACTAATCCCGAACTCGGATATGAAGGAATGATCGGGGCAGTCATCCTTGGCGGTATTTTTGAAGGCCTGGTTGGTTTAAGTGCCAAATACTGGAAACGTTTTCTTACTCCTGTGGTATCAGCCTGCGTGGTCATCGCCATCGGTTACTCCCTGCTATCCGTCGGAATGGATTCCTGGGGCGGTGGTAATGGTGCAGAAGACTTCGGTTCCTGGTATCATTTACTGATCGGACTGATCACACTGGTTGTATGTCTGGTTTCCCGTTATCTCCTGAAAGGTGTCTATAAGAACCTGAACATTCTGGTCGGACTGATCGTCGGATATATCATTTCTGCACTTTTTACAGTTACAGGGGTCGCAAAAATGATCAACTTCTCCAGCATCGGAACAACCATCCACCAGGTTGGATATTTCAGTCTTCCGAAACTGGTCTTCTTCACGGATCACAAACCGGTCTTTGATCTTGGGGCTTTTCTCACGATTGCGATCGTATTCCTTGTATCTGCCGCAGAGACAACCGGTGCTACAACGGCTGTTGCAACCGGTGCTCTCCACCGTGATCTGAAAATGGAAGAACTGCAGGGTTCTCTTGCTGTAGACGGCTTTTCCAGTGCCATTTCCGGCTGCTTCGGATGCCTTCCGCTGACTTCTTTCAGTCAGAATGTAGGACTGGTGACCATGACCGGTGTAATCAACCGATTTACGATCCTGATGGGAGCATTAATCCTGATTCTTGCCTCTCTTTTCCCGCCGCTGGGAGCATTCTTCAACTCTCTCCCACAGGCTGTTCTTGGAGGCTGTACTGTTATGATGTTCGGATCGATCATGTATGAGGGAATCAAGATGCTGAAAGAATGTAAATTCGATGACCGGACAATGATCATCGTTTCCCTTTCTTTTGCAATCGGTGTCGGACTGACCCAGACTTCCGGAAACTTTTTCTCCGCCTTCCCATCTGAAGTCGGTGATATTTTCAACGGAAATGCAGTTGCAGGAGTTTTTGTTGTCTCCCTGCTCTTAAGTCTGATCCTGCCAAAGCACAAAGAAGAAGCTTAATTTATTAAGTTTTCTGATCTGCATGGAGCAACGAGACTTTATTTTCCCGAAAGGATTTTAACTATGATTTCACTGACATTGACGAATGTTAAAAAATTTATGTCCCAGCTTCTGATGACAGAGACTTTCGACCGCTTTTCTTTTATTGAAGGCGAGATCGTAACTTTTAACACGTTCAAACTGGATGGATATCTCCAAAAAGATTTTTTTGATGCACCGGACGGATACGAATCTGAATCTTCTCCCACTCCTTTGGAAGAATATTCCCGCTGGGGAGATATCCGGGAATTTTGCTTTTCCCTCATCAAAGGAAAGCGGACACCTTTGAGTTTCCGCTTGATCCTGAGTCTGTCACCGGATAATATCGTCCGGCTTATGGAGCAGACTGTTCCTGAAATGTCCCCGGAAGATGTGCAGGGACTTTACCTGAATCTGAAATTCGACGGTATGCATCTGACCTGTATTACCGGAACTTCTTTCCGTACTTTTACAATGGATAAATCTTTAGAACATGCCTGGGATGAAATGGTAAAGAAATTCTTTCTAAAAAAAGAAATTGAATTTGAGATTGCGTAAGGAAGGTAAATTTGTATTTGTTGGGGTGAAAATATCGCAACAGCAGGAAGTGTTTCTGACAGAAGAGCGTCCATATCCGCCCTTGTTGTTGCATCGCAGTGCAGGACCCGCTTTACCTCAGCCCGTTGACAACTTGTAACAGGAACGTGGAAACACTCGTGCAGAGGCACTCCTGTTTACGTTCCTTAACAAGTTGGGCAAAGTGTCTTCGGAACGCTCCCTGTCAATGCACTGCTCACGCAACAGCAAGGGCGGATATTGGATTTTTCAAATCAGAATGCTTTTCTCGCACCGGGACATTTCTCTCAACAAACACGAAATTTCAAATAAGAAGTAGAAAGCCGGATGGCTATCAACTAAGATAAATGATCTGTCCAATAGTAAAGATGTCGGGGTCAAAAGCCCCCGACTTTGATGCCTACGGATTGCTCCGTGCTACGCACTCCCACAATCCTACCCAATATTCGCATATCGTGGGATTATCATCCCACTT
>OBKR01000348.1_pt1 | contig 54831 bp, 32 predicted proteins | sample 1518991 | NCBI WGS metagenome assembly OBKR01 (sample SAMEA2452117, study PRJEB22498) | human gut metagenome | biome: human feces; feature: human gut; material: feces | place: Australia | collected 2012
AAAGCTCAAAAAGCCTGCCAGGAAAATAAGTAATGACAGTTTTTTCATGGCTTATCTTATAATCAAAATATTTACTTTGTCAATTTAACAGGAGCAACTCCTTCAAAAGTAATCTTCACAGGTTTAATGTAACCATTCTCATCGAACTCCATCTTATCAATGCAAACTTGACGTTCATTAATACGGTTACAGTCCAAAGGACGACGATGATATACGATATAATATTCATCCTTACCCGGGATTTGTATGACAGAATGGTGTCCGGCTCCGGTAGCTACTTGTGGATCTTGCTGAAGGATTTTTCCAATTCTTTTAAATGGTCCCATTGGAGAATCGGCAATAGCATAAGCAACACTGTAATCAGGACCTCCCCATCCTCCTTCTGACCACATAAAATAATATTTGCCATTTCTTTTCAACATAAACGGTCCTTCCACATATTGTTCAGGCGTAACTTCACGATACATTGTTCCATCCTCAAAAGGCTCCAGACCTAATAAATCAGAGCGAAGCTTCACGACATTACAATGTTTCCAGCCACCATAATACATGTAATAACTACCATCATCATCACGAAAAACAAACTGGTCAATAGGCTGAGCACCATTTATGATTTTATCAATCAGTGGCTTTCCTAAAGCATCTTTATACGGTCCGGCCGGAGAATCCGAAACAGCTACACCTATACCTCCTTTTTGCTTCTCGTTCTGTATATCATTTGCACCAAAAAACAAATAATATTTCCCGTTAGCCTGAATTACCGATGGAGCCCAGAGAGCATATTTTGCCCATTTTACATTTTTTATCGACAAGACCTCCGGATGCTTAACCCAATGAACCAGATCCTTGGAAGAAAAAGCATCAAAATGCGTCTGAAGATTATACTCCTGATTGATTGCATCTGTTTCTCGTTTTAAATCCTGACCGTATTTTTCAACATCTTCACCATATAGTAAAGAAAGAGTAGGATATACCCAGAATGTATCTCCATATATAATACCTTCCGGATCGGCATACCAGCCAGCAAATATCGGATTTCCGTTTTTCTTATCTCCCTTATTTTGTGATGATGCTATACCTGGCAAACATAAAAACAGTACAGCAGCGTAAAAAAATCGTTTTAAAATCATAGATTATCCAATCATACTTTATAAATTATACATGCCTGATTAAAAAACAGGACTATCATGACTATCTGAAGGAATACTATTTTCTACCTCAGGCCAACCATCTTTCCATTGTAACGGATCGAGCATCAATACCCGACCTTCAGGATCGGCAACTTTTACAGCATGGTAAAACAGCCAGTCCTGTCCTTTTTTATCAGTTATAACCTCTGAATTGTGCCCCGTTCCAACAAAATTAGTACTACCCTTGATTAATATTTCGTGCTGATTGTCAAGCATTGACCGGCCTTCTTTATTCCAATAGGGTCCCATCAAAGACTCAGACCTTCCAACTACCGTCGTATAAGTACTTTTCAACCCCTCGCAACAACGACCGATTGAAGCAAACAAATAATAATATTTTCCCCTTTTATGGATATAAGTACCTTCGTACGCATCACCTGCAACTCGTAACGGGCGGGTATTTTCTTTCAAAGACAACCCATCATCCGATAACTCTACAGCATAAATTCCATGAAAACTTCCAAAAAACAAGTATTTTTTGCCTCCATCTTCTATGTAAAAAGGATCGATACTATTTCTGACTCCTATTTCATTACTTCGAAAAAGCATCCCATGATCTTCGAACGGTCCTTGAGGAGAATCAGAAGTAGCAACTCCTATTCCACAAGTCCACTCGCCACCCCATGTAGACATTGAGTAATACAAGACATATTTTCCATCAATCAGATTGATATCGGGTGCCCAAAGGCTTCCATTAGGTACAAAATGCGGACGTGTATTATCAGTGAAGGCAGTTCCCTGAAAACTCCAGTCGACTAAGTTTGTAGAACGATAAATCGGCAGATTACGGATATTCTCCGTAGCATAAAGCCAGAAAGTTCCATCAGAGGCACGAATTACGGTAGGATCAGGCAAACTTTCATCTATTATCGGATTGTGATATCTATTTTGTGCTACTCCCCCATATGCCACAAAAGACAAAACAATAGATGCCCATATTTTTGTTTTCATAATAATAAAATTATAAAATAAGGATCAACAGCATAAAAAGAGATATTTACACTCCTTTTATGCTGTTGTATTAACAACTCTTTTACAAAGATGAGGAAAAGAAACGAGCCTGACACGCAAAAATTATTCAGAAAAGAAAAAAATCTAACCTTTCATTGAAAATTTTATTACATGTCACTTTTAAAGCAATAGTTTCCAGAGCCTAATTCAATTATCCAATTATCCCCTTCACACTGTATACTATGAGCTTTTGCCATTTCTGGTTTTTCGGGATGTAGAGATAAAGGAATATACAACGTTGCAGAACAGTTAGCAGGAATAGTAACATTCCACGAAAAACGTCCTTCAGTTCGAGTCCAGTTACTAACAATTTTACCAGATACAGACTGATAAGAAGCATTGACATAGTCCAGTCCGTCCGGGAAACATGGCTTCATCTCAATATGACGGAATCCAACAGATTCTTTTGAATTTTTTATGCCTGCAAGGTTTTCATAATACCATATCAGCAAGTCACCTAGAAGCATAACATGATTGGCCGAGTTCATATCAGGTGCTGCTGTGTCCCCATTCCATAATTCCCAAATTGTAGTGGCTCCTTTTTCAATCATATATCCCCAGCTAGGATAGTCTGTATTAGTCACAATTTTATAAGCAAGATCTTCTCTACCATGTTCTGTCAGTCCCCTCATTAAATGCTGTATTCCTACAACTCCTGTGCTGACATGCCCTTTACAATCTTTTTCAGTCTTTTCGACGACATTACTAAAAACACGTTTTTCGTAACCATCCGGTACTAACCCATAACGAAGAGACAACAAATTTCCCGTAACTGAATTATTTCCATACTGGGCAGTTTCATAATTGAAAAAGCGTTTATTATATGCTTTCTTCAAGGCCTCAGCATGTGTCTTATAATTGTCAATATCTTCCGAATGACCTGATATCCGAGCAAAATCAATCATTTTATACAACAATCCATAAAATGTAGTACTACCTAAAATCGCCCCATCAGTTTTTCTCATCGGATCTTGAGAGTGAATCAATTCCGGAGCTTCTGGAGGCATACACCAGTCGCCCCACTCATCACGAACCACAAGTCCGTCTTTCATTGAGTTCTTGTAAATATACTCTACCCAGCGTTTCATTGAATCATAATGTTTTACGATAGCAGTAGCATCTCCATAATGACGATACAGCATTTCGGCTGCTAAGATATAAACAGACGGCCATGTCACATCTCCTGCATAAATAGTCCAAAAACGAGGAGATACGGCTGAAATTACACCATCCTCACGTTGGGATTCTTCTATGTCCTGCAACCATTTGCGGTATAACAACGCATTATCAAATACAAAACTTTCTCCCCAGCAGCCGGTTGCACGATCACCAAGCCATCCATGGCGTTCATCCCGTTGAGGACAGTCTGTCGGCATATTATGATAGTTTCCTCTAATACCCCAATAAGCATTTTTGAAAATCTGATTGATAATAAAATCTGAAGTTTCGAAATGTCCTGTCTGCTGCATTCTGTCATACATAACCTCACCAACAAAATCTTTGATATCAGGATCTCCTTCCACACCATCGATTTCAACATAGCGGAAACCATGATAAACAAAAACTGGTGCCCAAGAAAAATAGCCATCAACAGAAGGAGTAAAAATATCGGTAGCTTTCGCCGAACGTAAATTAGCTACATACAATGTACTATCAGGATTAATGATTTCAGCAAAACGCATAACAACTTTTTGCCCTGCTTTTCCTTTAAAAGATGCTTTCAGTCTGCCTACCATATTCTGTCCCATATCTATCAAGACTTTTCCTGATGCCAGTCGGGTAACCGATGACGGATGAATGCGTTCCATAATGGCAACTGACGGAGATGGCTGGGCTAACAATCGTTTGCATGGAACGGACATTTTATCCACGTTCTTCCATGTAGAATCATCATATCCGCTCAAGTTCCACCCGGGCAATTCTTTCTTCATATCATACTCTTCTCCATCGAACTCATTATTTGCGACAATAGGTCCTTTCGATGTAACTTTCCAGGTTTCATCCGAAGCTATGATTTTCTTGCTACCATCAGTGTATTCTATTTCTAGTTGCGCCAATAAACGAGGCAGACCAAATCCTTCCATTCCACTTCCTCTCACCCAAAAATATCGTCCATTACCGAGGATAACTCCTAAGGCATTATCCCCTTCCTGCAATAAATCAGTAACATCATACGTATTATAATATACTGTTTCAGAATAAAATGTAATGGAAGGAGTAAGTAAATCTTCACTCACACTTTTCCCATTCAGAAAAGCCTGATAATATCCTAATCCACTAATATAAAGCGTTGCACGATCGATATGAGACGAAGCCTGAAAGTCTTTTCGTAAATATCTGGCAGCCAGCCGTGTATGAAGTTCCGTCTGTGACTCTCCGGAATTTGACATTGCATTTTCACCAATCCATTTAGCATGCCAGTCTTCGGCATGCAACATTCCAGTAGAAAATCGTTGAACCGCACTCCAACTACTCATTCCATGATTTGTCTGCACACGAACTCTCCAATAATATTCTTCGCATGACTGCATTGGCAATCCTTCATACTCAATCTGCATTTTATCCGATTGAACCAAACCTGATTTCCAAATAAGATTATCGCCACGTTTAAGGTCACGCAAATCAGCAGCTAACTGAATTTCGTACCCCATTTGTTTTACATCTTTTACATCAGATGCCAGCTGCCATGAAAAATGAGGATTTTTAAGATCTATTCCTAAAGGATTCTCCTGCATTTCAACTCGAGGGTATACCACCGATACCTTTTTGGCCATACATAAAGAAAGGCCCACAAACAAGAATAAAAACAGTATTTGAAATTTCTTCTTCATAAATATTATCGAAATATCAAGATTAACAATACATTATAATGAAAAAAGTATTTTTCAAACAATAAAGTCTGTATAAACTCCATGATAAGTTATCAAAACAGAATTTATACAGACTTTTTTAAAGAATAACAGATGAGATTATTTTACCAACATTTTATCCATCAGGACTTTCATCCAGTATCCACCTATTACAGAACGAGCACGGAATCCTACCCATTCTCCGCTATCTGTATGATGCCAGTCACTGATAGGAACACGAGAAGGAGTTTCATTGATATATTTATACAAAGGATCAACAAACTTCTGGAAAGTTTCCATATCAGAAGCCATTGCAGCAGTCCACATAATCCAGTCGGACTTAGTATATTCCTTACGGCTATCCAGAGGCAGACCAAAAGCATTTTGTTTTGTCAGATAATAGTTGATTTCCTTATCGATAACACCTGGGAAAATATTCAATCCCCACATTTTATCCCAAACCATATTATATTTCTGACTCCAAGTATTAGCACGGTCGAAAGCTAAACGATAATGATCGTTTTCTCCTGCCATTTCCATCCATTTCTGAGCCATCTTCTTTGCTTTTTCTGCATACTCGTCTGCCACATTATTCAGGCCCAGCATCTTAGCCATTTCACTATATCCGGCAACTCCCATAATAGCTTTTACAGAAAGATTGGCATTATGTGCCCAATGTCCTGCAAAGTCATCTGTACAAAGCTGGTTTTCCGGATCCTGACCATATTCAACCAAATAATCAGTCCAGATAGTAAGTAAATCCCAGTACTTTTTAGCATAATTTGCGTTACCTTCAGCTTTAGCTATAGCAGCAGCCAGAATAACCATATTACCACCTTCTTCTATCGGCATATCACCTCCGTAAACCTGACCATTAGCAATAGGATAAGTTCCTAAATCATGAGCAGGGAAAGGTTTATTCCATCTGCCAGTTGCACTATATTCGAAAATACTTGTCATCATTGCTTTTTGCAAATCAGGATTATAAGCAAGGAACAAAGGAGCAGAAGGATATGTTAAATCTACAGTATTAATACATCCATTACTGTTGTTTTCTTTAGAGAAGAACATTAAATTACCTTCTTTGTCTGTAAACAATTTATGAGCAGCCATTACCTGACGATATGAAGCAGCACAAATTTCAGCATATTTTTTACCTCCAGCTTTCTCTGCATCTTTCATGATCATAGCATCAAAATCACGGCAACGTTCCATTACATTCTGATAATTTTGTTTTGCACGTTCAAACGCATCAAAAATAGAAACCTTGCCATCATGTTTCCAATATGCCATACGACGTTCATACATGTATTCGATTGAATATACGTCATCGTATCCGATCATCATGAAGCCACTCTTTCCTGTAGATGAAACATTTCCCAGATCTTCAGAATAAGCCATAGCCGGCATTTCATCGGCATTACGCGTAACTACCTCATTTTGTCCAGGCATCAATTCACCTTTACTTGCAAAAACAGCCTTCATGTCGACATAGTCGCCCAAACTCACAGAAGTATTGGCACCATTATTACCTGCCAAATAAGCATATCCCCAGTCTATGCAAATCAAATCGCCTTTACGACCTGTAATAGGCTGATCGATGCTACCAGCCTGCACATAACTGATTCCGTTTTTCTTAATAACTTGTGCTCTGGTTGGCTGAGTCATCTCATTAATAGTAAGCTGTGGAGTTGTCTCAATATAAACTTGAACATCATGATTTTTCTTATCAGTAGATGTAGCTTGATAAGAGATATAGTTGATAGGAGTAGAAATCAAATCAAGATCATCAATCAACATAGGAGCAGTAAATACAACATCCAACTCTACCGGTCCACATGTAAAAGTATAATAAGTCTGAGTTGGCAATACGTCTACCGACTTTTGTATAGCGATATTTTCAAATCCGGCTGTTTCTTTATTAGTTGTATATAATCCAAAATCGACATACGCTCCTCCGGTTGTATTATGGCAATGTGCAGCGATGACATTCTTTCCTTCGCGCATTTTAGCACGTACCTTGTCTGATAATTCCAAAACAACATTATTCTTCCATGAATAATCGGTAGCAACCAGTTTTTCTCCATTGAGATACAATTCAAAGACATCATCGTGTGAGTATTTAAGATAAATAGGAGTATCTGCCGGAACATCATTCAAATTAAACTCACGACGTACCCAAATATCTTTCGTATTCCAGCTTGTTCGTACAACAGGCATGTCATTTGTACCGAAAGCTCCCTTTCCTTTTTTCCAGCCTTCGGCATTATAATTCACAGCTGTCCATTCACCTTGAGGTGCATCAAAAGTATAATTACCTTCCCATTCTTCACTTCCGGCCATAGGCAATAAAGATTCAAGTGCCTGTTTTCCCATGAAACGATACACTTTTCCATCTACACGCACAGCACCAATAAGTGATTTTTCATCATTAGTCCAATGTCTGGTTGTACCTTCATTTAACTTATCATAAGGCGACCAAATAGAAAGATAAGGATCAGAAGTTATTAAAGGCACAGAAGGAAGTCTTAAATCTGTTTTTTGTACAGGAGTAAATAAATCTGTTGCCTGAAGCTGGGCAAACAGCCCCATAGCAAACAAGGTTGTAGCTGTAAGTTTCTTCATTGTTTTTACTTATTTTGGTATTAAATTAATTAATGTTCTTGTTTCTAAAAAAACAACCGATTGAATCCACAACCGATTCAAAGTCATTTTGTAAATCTTTCAATCCTATGATGCAAAAGTATGCCGTAATGATAAAAAATAGCGGAAATAATTGTTCAAAAAATAGAATTTACAGTTCAAAACAATTAAATCCGCTATTAAAAAAATTATTTATATGATGATAATGAAAACTTTACCATTCAATAGCTTGATCTTCATCAGGAATCTGAGTATTAATCTTACGTTCAAGAGTCATTGTTCCTTTTACATGATATGGGATTTCTCTACCCTCAACAGATGTATAATCGACAAATGTATATTCAATATTAAATATTACATATCTGTGTTTCAAATAAGGAAGTTCTTCATCCATAATCTCTGCAATGGTATATGCTGCCTGGTCTTTCTTTAACTGCTCCAATTTCAGGTTTTCATTTTTAGTAGACAGTTCAACCATTTTTGTTTCAGGATTAAAGTAAAAGTTTACCTTATAATCTTCACGATTTATCAAATCCTCTTCCATAGCACCGGCATAAAAGAAAATAGTATTTTCATCTACCACCTGTCCTGTTCGGGTATTTCTCACAATCGGATTGGCTTGATCGTAACTACCATCTTCATTCGAAATAAATGTTTGCAAAGTAGTTGTACTATATGTACCAGAATAATCGTTAAACGGCTTAATGTTCAACAAAGCCTTGGCATAATTCTTACGAGGATGACCAAGATATGTTCCCGGCTCATCTACAACGGTCAGAGGCAAGACCCAGCTTCTAACCATATTAATTCCCGTAAGGTCAAAATCAATAGGCAATGTGGTAACAGAAACTCCCTGCGGTACATTTACTGTACCAGGAAAATTATAATGCTCAGGTGTAAGCTGTAAGAAATATAAATCTTCACGGCCAAAACGTTCATTATTCAAGATTCCCAACGTATCATTATCTACTTCGACCTTCACATTCAAATCTTTCTCATTAAAGGTTGAACCACTTATGATAACCGGAAGCTGATAGGTAACCTTTCCATCTTTCTTATAGCGAATATAAATATCAGTTACGCCATTAGAACCAATGGGGGCCTTAAACGATACATACTGCTCGTACTGTTCATCTTCCCATTCATTATTGCAGGAAACCCAACAAAATGAAACAAGCAATAGAATAATATAAGAATATATCTTTTTCATTATTTTTCTGTTTATAGTTAATTAATCATTATATGTCCATCCTGGATTCTGAGTCAATAAACGGTTACGTTTTAATTCACTATGACTAATAGGCCAGAAATACATTTTCCGTGAAAAGTTAGTAGGCAACGAAGGTACCACTACCGGAGTATGGAACAAATCTTTATACTGCTCTGTCATCAACGTATTGCAGCCATAAATAGGTTGAGATTCTTCTTTTTCTGCATCTTTCCATCGGCGCAAATCATAATATCTATGTCCTTCTCCCATCAGCTCAATCATACGTTCCCGTTTAATTTTTTCCCGGAACAAATCTTTACTTGCATATTCGGCAGCTGTATAGTCCGGAATACCAGCACGGCAACGGATAGGACGGATACCTTTTTTCATTTCATTTATATCACGCTTTATGGTATAAGTCTTGCTTCCATCCCATGACTCTATATTATGTGACCCATCAAGCTCATTTAAAGCCTCAGCATAAATCAATAATATTTCAGCATAACGAATGGCAGGTTCTGCCTTTTGACGTATCTTTCCCCCATCTCTATTTTCATGAGTGTCATAAGGGTGTACAAACTTTTTAACGCCAATACCGGTACGCAACCAGAAAGCATTATTATTGTTATATCCATTACCCATACCACGATAATAAAATACCTGCTGATTTCTGTTCGCATCATTCGATTCGTTCAGCAAGAACCAGGTTGATCCATTATAAGCGACTGAAGCATAGAATCGCGGTTCACGCTGCACATACTGTAAAGAAACGCCAATACGATGTTCACCCAATTCCGGATAGTTTTCCTGATTTGTTTCATCAACAAATCCCGTTTCACGTACAGTACCATTAGCACCTCCTATTTCAAGGTCTTTTCCCGGACAATCCGAGCCGTCATTCATGTAATAGGCATCACACATTTTTTGAGTCAAACCATGCGTATTCCAACCAGTCGCACTAGTAGGCAATTGGTGTACTACCATTATATCAACTCCTTCTGAAGACTGGTTCTGACCACGTGTAAAAATCAACTCATAATTATCAGAAGCACTTACTTCTCCGTCAAACAATGAGCGATAAGATTCAAACGGATCAATATCCTGCCATCCATCAGGCCAAGTATGCTCAGAAAAATCTCCATCCTTATACGGTTCAATCGTCACAGGATATCCAACAGAACCAGAAGTACGTCTTCCCAAGTGATAAAGGTCATATCTTTTCCCGTTAGCCTGATTTCCAGGTAATTCCATCACATCAAGGGCAGCAGCTGCAGCTCTTGCCCATTTAGTTTCATCATACTCCTGTGCAATCAGATGTTTTCCATCGAAATTTACCATATCACTGAATTTTTCAGTATCACTCGGATGAGGATTATTGATAGGGCTCGCAGCATACAGCAATACTTTAGCACGTGCAGCCAGAGCTGCTCCTCGAGTAGGACGAGCGATTGCTAAAGGACCTCTCTCCAATGGTAAGTCTTTTGCTGCAATTTGCATTTCTGATGCAATAAAATTAGCCACTTCATCATAGCTGGAGCGTGCTACAGCCAAATCTTCATACTCTTGTGTAAAATCCATACCCTCATCAGGCATAATAGGTATAGGTCCATATTTACGCAACAACAGCCAATAATAATAGGCACGTACAAAACGAGCCTGTGCCTTATAGTCAGCACGTTCTTCTTCTGTAAATTTTGTATTACGATCTATATTATGTATAAAAACTGAAGCCTGGTAGATACCGGTATAGCATTCTCCCCATGGACCTTGTTCCCATCCTTCATCATACTCACCATTCTTCCATTTTTTATATTTATCATCACGGTCACCAAAATACATATCATCTGCAAAGCAATACATCGTAAAACCCTTACTTGATACATCTGCATTGACACCTACAAGATGTGAGTAAGCATCAGATAACCATCTTTCCGAATAATCACGGTCGGCAAACACCTTTTCGATAGTCATACGATCTCCAAAGTACCGGTCTGCATCCAGTTTATCTTCGCAAGAAGACATTGAGAGCAAAAAAAGTGCAGAATATAATAGATATTTATTTTTCATAAGACAAGATTAAATATTAACAGTTAAACCAAATGTTAAGCTTCTAGACAATGGATATTCTGTACCTGTTGAGCTATGCAATTCCGGATCCCAAAGTTTAAACTTAGAGAATGTCAGAATATTGCTTCCACGGAAGAATATACGTATATTATTGAACATGATTTTATTTACAATCTGCTTGGGAAGTGTATAACCAAACTCCAATGTCTTCAAACGCAAATATGAACCGTCACGCAACCAGAATGTAGAAGCACGGTAGTTATTACTGTTTCCTCCAAATGACAAACGAGGATATTCTGCATTCGGGTTTTCTGTTGCAGGATTACCTGATATGTCAGCAGAAATCCAGCGGTCAGATTCGGCTACATCCTTCAGCACATTACCCCATTCACCTGAACTGAATGCATAGACAGTAGGACCATCAATAAAGAATGAACTCTTTCCTGCACCCTGGAAGTGAACGTTCAAGTCAAATCCTTTCCATGTACCAGAAATACCAAAACCATAAATCATATTCGGTCTGGTAGTAGCTCCAATAGCTACACGGTCGCCATCATTTACTACACCATCACCATTTACATCCTTATATTTAATATCTCCCGGCTGTACGGTTCCAAATTCCTGTTTCGGGCTATTACGAATATCATCATAATCCTTGAAAAGTCCCAAAGCAATCAATCCTTTAGCCTGATCTACTCGATAACCTTCTTCCATCTGGTATGGATATACATTGTTTTCTTCATCTTTTTCCAGAACGGTATTCTTGCTATATGTGATATTACCTCGTACAGTTATATCAACTTTTCCTATTTTCTGGCGATATGCAAAATTACCATCAAAACCTTCAGACAAGACGCTACCAACATTTGCTCTTGGAGTGATACCCGAAAGACCAATAATAGCAGGCAGATATTTACGTTCCATCCAGATTCCATCTCGCTGTTCATGGAAATAATCGACTGTTGCAGTAAACTTATCATTGAAAAGTGAAAGGTCTACACCCACATCATGTTTGGTAGCAACTTCCCAAGTAGCTCCTACAGAAGCTACATCTGTATATTTCAATCCGACATAATTACGATCGTAGGAGTAATCTCCCCATTGATAACTTCCTCCATCACCAATTGTGTAAAGATACGGGAAGCGATATTGAGTACCTCCAATATTTAAATTATCATTACCTACTTTACCCCAAGAGTAACGTAACTTAAACATATTACACCAAGGAGCTATTTTTTTAATCCATGGTTCTTCTGCCACATTCCAAGCTACAGAAAAAGCTGGGAAGAAACCGAATCTATGACCATCGGCAAAGTTTTCAGATCCATTGTATCCAAAATTGAAATCAGCAAAATAACGGAACTTCCAGTTATAACTGAAACGTCCAGCCAATCCCATATGACGTCTGGCTATACCATTCTTAATATCATCACCAATATTTACTGTAGCTACCTGAGTATCATAATTAAACTTAGCCAATCCACCGATATGATGCTCATTAAAGGCACGATCGTAATGTAATTCTGCTTCGAATACTTCTTTACGGTTACCCTCAGAAGAACTGCTCTGTGTCATCAGCTGTTCGTCTGTAACCTGAGTAAATACCAAGTTTCCATACTCATCACGCTGACGCTGTGCTTTCCACTGTTTAGGCCATTTAATACGGTCAATATTCGTTTTATTCCATGTATCAAAGCCAAAGCGTCCAACAAATCTCAATCCTTTAGTGATAAAATCCAACTTCTGCTCCAGCGTGATATTAGTCTGAACTGTATTTTCCCAATGTTCTTTATAACCAGTCTGAGTAGCCAGTACCCATGGGTTAGTCTGTTCTCCCGTTCCATAAGCCGGTACATAACCATTCGAATACATAACAGGAATACTGATAGGATTCTGATACATCAAAGATTTCCATATATCTCCAGATAATCCAGGTTCATTCCATTTTCTTAATGATCCAGACACACCAACTTTCAACAATGTTGTATTAGTAATATCAATATCAGTGTTCAATCGATAATTCCATGTTCCTGCATTTGTATTGGTATTATAGTCCTTCCGGAGAGATTCATCCGTATTATACATACCATTTTCCTGCAAATAGCTGACAGACACGAAATATCTAGCAGTAGATCCACCACCGTTCAGGTTCAAGTTCGCACGATACTGCATAGCACCGTCACGCAACAGCATACCCATCCAGTCAACATTCGGATAAAGATCCGGGTCTAGTCCTCTGCGCAAGATTTCCAATTCTCCTGGAGAGTAAATAGGTTCCTGGTTACGAGTAATACGTGCTTCATTCATCATATTTGCATAGGTAATACCATCTGCAAATTCAGGTGTAATAGTACGGGTATTATAAGAAGTTTCCACCTTCGCATCAATATTGATTTTACCAGCACCACCATGTTTAGTCGTAATCAATACAACACCATTTGCACCTCGTGAACCATAAATAGCTGTTGCAGAGGCATCCTTCAATACAGAAAAAGATTCAATATCTTCAATATTTACATCATTCAAATCACGCTCAAATCCATCAACCAATACCAAAGCAGACGTATTTGCACCAAATGTAGAGATACCACGTATCCAGAACTCAGAAGTATTTTGTCCCGGCTGACCAGAAGTCTGCATAGCCATAATACCAGGAACATTACCTGCCAAGGCGTTTGACAAGTTTCCACCCGGAGCTGTTTGAAGTTCCTTTACTCCGACAGTTGTAATAGCACCGGTAACACTGATTTTTTTCTGTGCACCAGTACCTGTAATAACGACTTCATCGATAACATTATTCGAAGATTCCTTCATCTGGACATTTACCACTTTCATGTTTTCCTTGATCAATACCTTATAAGTATCAAATCCAATATATGAAAACAACAAAGTGCTATATGCATCTATTTCAATCCGATAACGACCATCAATATCGGTAATTGTACCCAGTCCGGGAGCATCTTTTACTGTTACGTTTACACCTATCAGCGGCTCTTTATTTGAATCAACAACTGTTCCCGATACGATAACTTTTTCAGCCCAAACAGTTGTAGCGGTGAAGAACACCAAAAGAAATGTGATAATATTTTTCATTTTATCCGTGTTTTTCATTTATTACTTACTGTATTCTCTGCACTAATCTCCTCTTCATCCGACTCATGTGCACTATCTTCATCCTCCATAGCAATTTTACGGATAATATGATTATCCATATCCCCCACATAAAACACATTATTTTGCTCATCGTATGCCAACCCACGAGGATTATTGAAACGAGCCTCACCACGTAGTGTTCCATCTACATATCCCCTAGCCTCATTATTAAGGTTTGCACTACCACGACCTGCATACGTTGTAACAACACCTTCCGGAGTTAACACACGAACACAATGGTTACCTGAATCTGTAAAATAGAAATCATATACGTCACTCTTATTAGCTTTTACATACTCCGGATTTTTAACAAAGACACCTTGATAAGGAGAGTTCAAACGAGCGTTAGCTCCTACACCATCTACCCATGCACTCTGACCTACTCCACCAGCTATAAGGTAAGGAACACCGAATGTTTTTTTCGCTTTGTCATAATTCATACGCATGATATAATGACGGTTGATTACAACAAGATAAGCATAGTCTCCACTAGGATGAATCACAATATTAAACTCCCATTCATTATCTTGAATAGTAGTAATATATTCGCGATGTGCCATACAGTTCTCAGGTCCTACTCCCCATTTATGATAGTCGAAACGATAAAGTACACCTTTCGAGAAATTATTATAATACATTTCATGGTTAACCGGATGAATTGCTACTCCGTTACACTGTCTTCCGGCAGCTAACACTCCAGCATTTCTAAATTCTCCGTTTCCATTTTTTGTAACATAAATCGCACTCTTACGATCCTTGTCATTATCGCCGCCGCCGCCATCATCACTGGCTACTATCAATGTATCACCATCCGCAGTCCACGAAAGGGTTCTCATACGACCAATACCAGCTTCACCGGTCGTCAAACCTGTACGAACAACCTTCTCGTCTAAATCAAAAATACGAATTGGTTTTCCGTTATCCTGCGACATATAAAGTTCTGTTGAATCATTCGGATTAAACGAGAACCATGTAGGTTCTTGTACACCATAATAATTTATAAATGATTCATCAAAAGCTCCATCTACCACATCATATTTACCATCATCACGCACTTTTCCATACAGCGTACTGACCATCATTTCTCTATTATAGTGAAATTTCTCAGAAGCTGTAGCTGTTTGATCACCAACCGTAACGGATACAGTTCCTTCATAACTTTTTGCAGGAACCATACAGTAGATAAAGTTACTTTTCGCACTTATCAATACAGCCTTTTTACCGCCAATGAAAACCTTAACCAAGGATGTATCCGTTCCAAAGTTCTCACCTTCAATAACCATCTGTGTCTTTACCGCTCCCGAATCTGGAGTAAAACCTGTAATCGCAACAGGAAGACTTGGATCATAAGGGATATTCCCTTCTTCTGATATGCTATCTTTACATGCCGATAGCCCCAGAATAAAACTCAGTATCCAATAGATACCACCATGTTTTACATGCATCAAGTTTTTCATAAAACATTAAATAAAAAGTTTAAATCATAAATTAAATTTAAGATTGTAAAAATCAATCAACGCGAAAGTAATTTAAGGTATATAATACAAGGAAAAATATCTATTCAAAAAAAGAAAGAAACTATTCAGAATAATATTTCATATTTTATAAACCACTAGTATTCAAAATTATGAGCAAGAAGCAAGTACATAAAAAGAAAATCCGCTTCTATGAATAACAGAAACGGATTCAATTCAAAAAATATCTTTTTTAATAAATAAAAATTCTGCGTAACAACACTTAATTCTACCTCCAACCCACCCGTTATACCCTATACTACAACTATATCACGAATCAATATACAACTTTTTATAGCTGAAAATTTACTGCGTATTTTTTAGCACCTAATTTTAAAAGTCATCTCTTCCAGCTTTAATCCTGTTACAAAGAAAATAAACTCCCATTTTGAGCAGACCAAACCCTTCCCTTAAAAAAACTTCCCCCTTCCAGCTTCGCATCACAAAGCCGAAAGAGGGAAGAACATATTTATCTGCAAAGATTAACTAAAAACTTATTTCAATTCAAATACGGTTTTCGACTTTATATCTTCCGCAGAAGCAGCTATGACAGCTTCGAATTTTCCAGGTTCTGCAACCCATTTATGCTGCTTGTCATCAAAAAAGCTCAAAGACGATTTGTCTATTGTAAAAGAAACTGTTTTAGTTTCTCCAGCAGCCAGTTTGACTTTACAGAAACCTTTTAATTCTTTTTCCGGACGAGAAAGTGAGCTCTTTTTATCACAAATATAAAGCTGAACGATTTCTGCTCCTTCTCTCTTGCCTACATTGGTAACAGGGACTGTCAGCACAATTTTTCCATCCTGAGTCATTTCTTTAGAATCCAGCGTAACCTTGCCGTACTCAAACTGAGTATAACTTAATCCATGTCCAAAGGCAAACAAAGGCTTAATATTTTCCTTATCGAGCCAACGGTAACCCACAAAAATACCTTCATTGTATTTCGCATCCCAGATATTCTCGTTCTCTCTCTTTGCACCAAGATATTCACCCAATTTATGAGCTCCAACATCTTCCAGACAAACAGGGAAGGTAAAAGGAAGTTTACCTGAAGGATTGACATCTCCCAAAAGGACAGATGCTATGGCGCTTCCGGCTTCACTGCCTAAAAACCATGCCTGAACAATAGACGGCACAGATTTTACCCAAGGCATAGCAACGGCATTACCCGATATGTTTACGACAATCAAGTTTTTGTTCACTTTTGACAAAGCTTCTATCAGCTGATCTTGTCCGTAGGGCAATCCCAGCTGTGCACGGTCTGCATCCTCACAATCCTGGCCTGCACTTTTATTTAAACCACCAAAGAAGATTACATAATCGCATTCTTTTGCCAGGCTGACAGCCTCAGCAATCAGTTCTTCCGGCGAACGGTTATCTGACAAATCCTGTCCTGTAACAACTCCGTTGTATTCGCCACTGGCATCTCCGACATATCCTCTTGCAAAAAGAACTTCTGCCTTGCCGGCAACTCTCTTTTTCAAGCCATCGAGCGGTGAAATTTCATGTTTTACCTTCAAAGAAGAGCTACCTCCGCCAACGGTCATCATCTTCAACGCATTCTCGCCAATTACTGCAATTTTTGCAGCTTTATTCAAATCAATCGGAAGCACATTTCCTTTATTCTGAAGCAACACGATACCTTCTTCTGCAATGGTACGGGCCGCATCAAAATGTTCAGGACTTCCCATAGATCCGAAAGGACGATTGCGGTTCATTGTCGTACGGAATGAAAGACGAAGGATGCGACGAACTTTCTCGTCCAGCTCTTTGGTTGTATATTTACCCGATTTAATTTTATCCAGATAAGCTTTAGCCAGATAATAATTGTCATAAGCATTACTTGCTCCGTTCGACAGTCCGTTGGTCCAACTTCCGAACTCTAAGTCCAAACCGTTAGTAATGGCCTCGTCAGTATCGTGAGTACCACCCCAGTCGCTGACAACAACTCCGTCAAATCCCCATTCACCTTTCAATATATCATTCAGAAGATATTGATTATGGCAGCAATGCTGGTCTTTATAAAGATTATACGCTCCCATGATACTCCATGCATGACCTTCTTGCACCGCAGCTTTAAAGGCAGGCAGATAAATCTCATACAAAGCTCTGTCATCGACAATCACATTGGTTGTATGGCGATTGACTTCATGATTATTCAGAGCATAATGCTTTACACAGGCAGCAACGCCATTACTTTGAACCCCTTGTACATAAGGAACCACCATCTTGCTGCTCAGATAAGGATCTTCTCCCATATATTCAAAGTTACGTCCATTCAAGGGTGTACGATAAATATTTACGCCTGGTCCTAATAAAATAGTTTTATTTCGATAGCGAGCCTCTTCACCGATACTCTTGCCATACAACAAAGCCATGTCAGGATTCCAGGTCGCAGCCAGACATGTTAATGCCGGAAAAGCAACACATGAATCGTTTGTCCATCCGGCCTGATCCCATTCGTCCCACAAAACCTCCGGACGAATACCATGAGGTCCGTCAGTACACCAGATCTCAGGAATACCCAAGCGGGAAACACCGGGAGAACAGAACTTAGACTGAGCATGAATCATAGCAATTTTCTCTTCCAGTGTCATTCTGGACAAGGCATCTTCAACACGTAACTCAACAGGCTTTGTATCATCTAAATAAACAGGTGTATCGACAGACTGCGCCGAAACAGAGGCAAACAGAACAAACGCCAACGCACCTAACAATATTTGTTTTTTCATGATATTAAATGTTTTATGATATTTCAAGAACTATTTCAACTATTGAAAACTAAAACCTAACGAGTGAATATATTCCTTTTGAGGTATGCAATTTTCTTTCTTACAATTCTGAATGAAATCATTCATCGCTTTCCGTACCATCTGCTGATCAGGACGTGCCTTACGAATTTCGGCATAGCTGCCTCTGGGAGATTCAGAAAAGGCTACAATATGATTCCAGTTATCAGGCATCTGGATTCCCATTATACACGAGTCATCTTTTTTCTTATAAGGCCAGAATGTCCATCCTATATTATTTTCTTCCATGACTTTGCAAAAAGATGACTGCCATTCTGAAGTATTATGTCCTATCTCTCCCATATACATAGGTAAATTTACACTATCACGAAAAGCTATGAATTCCTGAATTGCTTCTTTCGTAGGAGCTCCGCCATAACGATGACAGGTATACATCAGCTTATCATCATATTTGGCATCCTTAAACGGCTTAAAGTTACCATTCCATTGAGAACCTCCCAATAATATGATATGGTTGGTATCGACTTCACGTATTGCCTTGACAGCACGCTTATGCAAAGCTTCCAATTTACCATTCAACTCCTCCATGTTATCGAAATACGGAGCAATCGGCTCATTTATCAGTTCATAACCTAATATTACAGGTTCATTTTTATACCTTTCAGCTATGTTTCTCCAGATATCACAGAATAACTGCTGGCTACGTTCGCTTTCGAATAACCAGGGATAACCATAACTATCGTCAATATTGTCGCCAGTCTGTCCGCCCGGAGCATCGTGCATATCCAAAATCAAATACAATTTATTATCTCTACACCAGTTAACAACACTGTCAACACGTGCAAATCCATCTTGTTCCGCTGTCAGTCCCATATAATCTTCATCAGTAAATAGCTTGTAATGGAACGGAAGGCGGATTGTATTTGCTCCCAAACCGGCAATAAACTCTATATCACGACGAGTTATATAATTGTCTTTAAACTGTTTCCAAAAATCGGCCGTAAAATCAGGTCCTACCAGTTCACAAAACATCTGGTTAATCATTCTGGCAGAATTGGTATTGGTGAAACCAAACATATATCCTTCAGGATTTAACCAGTTTCCCAAATTAGTACCTTTTATGTGTAAGGTATCTCCATCCGGTTCTATCAGACAGGCACCTTCAACATGTACAAATTTATTCTCATCCAGTTGATTTTCAACTTCCTTTTGAGATTGCTGGCAAGAAAATAAGCATCCGGCCAAAGTGAGTGCTATAATCTGTTTTATCATAAAAAAACTCCTATATTTATTCTGCGACATTAAACTCAGTTGTCAAGCCTCCCTGACTATCGGAAGCTACCCACAATTTAAAGTCGCCCGGTTCAACTACCTTCTTCATATCTATATTCCAAAAAGCCAATTCTGATACTGGCAAAGCAAACATAACCTGCTTAGATTCACCAGGCTGTAAATTGACACGCTGGAAGCGCTTCAACTCTTTCACCGGTCTGGTTACAGAGCCAACTTTATCTTGCACATATAACTGTACAACCTCTGTACCTTCATAACGTCCGGTATTTTTCAATTCAACAGAAACTTTCAATGTATCACTGACCGTCAATTTGCTTGAAACAATCTTCAGATTATCATAACTGAATGTCGTATATGACAAACCATATCCAAATGGGAATAATGGTGTAGAACCTGCATCAAGGAAGAAAGAACGGCATCCCACTGAAGTCTGTCCTGCTTCCATCGGAATTTCATCAAGCAACATTTCTTTCTCCAATGCCGGTCGTCCGGTATTATTGTGAGCATAATACATTGGAAGCTGACCTACCATCTTAGGAAATGTAACAGGTGTTTTTCCGCTTGGATTCACCTTTCCGAACAAGATATCAGCCAAAGCAGGTCCTCCCATTGTACCCGGATGGAAAGCATAAAGTACAGCATCCGATTCTTCTACTTCTTTAGCTATTGTCAGTGGTCGGCCTGCCATAACAACAGTAACAAGAGGCTTTCCCGTCTGTGACAATTTTTCTATCAGTTCCGATTGCAGACCTTGCAAGTTCAAATCGGCCAGAGAATGAGCCTCACCTGATAAAATGGATTCTTCACCTACAAAAGCCAATACTACATCAGCTTGCTTAGCTGCATTGACAGCTTTTGCCAATCCTACTGTCTGTTTGTCGCGGCTATATGCCAGTGCCGGTTCATAAATAATACGCACCTTATCGCCATATACAGCACGCAATGCAGCCAAAGGAGTCTGCGTATGTGCTTTTTCTCCATCAAACACCCAAGTTCCCATCTGATCATGAGGAGCATCAGCCAAAGGACCAACGACAGCTACTGTATGTACTTCGTCAGCATTTAAAGGCAATGTCTGATTTGTATTTTTCAAAAGAATAACCGACTGTTCTACAGCCTGTTTTGCCTTAGCCAAATGTTCTGGTGAATATTTTACTGATTGTGGAGTAGAAACATAAGGATTTTCAAACAAGCCCAATCGGAATTTTAAGCGCAAGATGTTACGAACCGCCTCATCGATCTGTTTTTCGGATATTTTATTCTCTTTCACCAGATTTTCCAAGTTGCCAGAAAAAGCTCCACTAACCATATCCATATCGACTCCTGCATCAAGTGATTTTTTTGCAGCATCGGCAGCGTCTTTACAAAAGCCATGAGTAATCATTTCGGTAGCAGAAGCCCAATCGGTAACAACCATTCCATCGTACTTCCATTCTTCCCGCAAGACATTCTTTAAAATAAACTTATTACCGGTAGAAGGCACTCCATCATTGTCATTAAAAGATGTCATAAAAGTTGCAGCTCCAGCTTTTGCTGCTGCTTCAAAAGGCGGAAGATATACGTTACGCAACAAGCGTTCCGGCAAGAAGGTTGAATTATAATCTCTTCCACTTTCCGCAGCTCCATATCCTACAAAATGTTTTGCACACGCAGCAATAGAAGTCGGATCATTCAGTGAATCTCCCTGGAAACCTTCAATCATAGCTTTTCCCAATACAGCTGTAAGATAAGGGTCCTCACCACAGCTTTCGGCAATTCTTCCCCAACGTGGATCACGGGATACATCAATCATCGGAGCAAACGTCCATCGTATACCATCGGCAGAAGCCTCAATAGCAGCAACTCTGGCAGACTCACGAACCAGATCCGGATTAAAAGAAGCAGCCTGTCCTAAACAAATCGGAAAAATTGTTTTATATCCATGAATAACATCACGTGCCATCAGTACGGGAATACCCAACCGTGACTGCTCTACGGCTGTCTTCTGTATCTTATTTGCGACTTCTGCATCTACAATATTCAGAAACGAACCAACTTTTCCGTCTTTGACCAAAGCATACATTTCTTCCTCACTACCATACGGACTCAGCTGGTTCATTTGGCCGATTTTCTCCTGAAGTGTCATCTTCCCTAACAGATTCTCGACCTTTTTCTCTATCTCATCTTTTCCTGTTTCCTTTTCTCCGGATGAAACACAAGAAAAAAAAGAAAATGTCGCCACCATAAGAGAAGCCGACAGTAAGTATATTTTATTTTTCATAAACAAATTATTTACATTTCAGGAAAGGCATTCCAATGATATAAATCACTGAAAAGCCTTTCCTCATTGTGATTAATATGGATTCTGTGTCAAAGTTCCAGCAGACTTATCGATTTCACTAGACGGTATAGGCAAGTACTTTTTGTTATCTTTATAACCACGACTTCCTAAAACCTCATTAGCTTTTCCTGAACGTACCAAATCCCAGAAACGCTTACCTTCACCATACAACTCAAGATGTCTTTCTTCCAAAACATTATCAATATTGGCAACAACCTTATGAGCTCCCAAATTTTCTACAGTAGTACGATAAGCTCTGGCTCTTACCTGATCCAGATAATTTTGTGCCTCGGCAGTATCGCCTCCAGTACGCAATATCAGTTCGGCTGCATTCAATAATGTTTCAGCATAACGGTATACACGTAAGTTATTTCTATAATTCAAGTCCTTGTCACCCGTACACTGACTATTTCCACCCTGGCGAGGTAAATATTTCAACAAGAAATAACCAGTATCTTCATAGCGCGGTGTATACGAAGCATTCGGATGAGTTTCTTGATATTTTGCAAAATTCAAAATACCGCCGTCCTTACGCTGGTCATCATCGTCGTAAGAATTATACAAATCCGGATTCACAGTACCAAATCCCCATCCGCCTGCAAATTTTTCATCTTTACATTCGTTTATTCCGATCAGAGTAGGAAGAACTGTACCACCGGCAGCAATCGGATTTCCCCAGCTACGCTGAGCATTCAGATCGTGATAGTTTATTTCCCAAATAGATTCTTCACACCATTCGCCTGCATCTTCCCACATTCCAGCAAAATCATCATGCAGACTATACAACTGAGAAGATATAATAGAACGCATATCCGACAAGACTTCAGCATAACGGCTTTCATCGTTCTGATACATCACAACTTCTGCTTTCAGCATTTGTGCGACAGCTTTGGTAACTCTTCCTTTCATTGTAATATCAACAGATTCGGGCAAGCGATTTTCTCCCAATGCATAATCCAGATCTTCTATAATTTTCGGATACACTTCATCTGCTGAAATTTGCTCTACCAAATAAGGAGAAGTAGAAGGATTCACGGTATAATAAGGTATGTTTCCCCACAATTTCCACAGCCATGTATAATAATAAGCTCTCAGAAAATGTGCTTCAGCCAAATAACGTTCCTTATTTTCCTGAGATATACCAGGAATACCATCCATTTTTGCCATAACAATATTGGCACGGTTGATTCCTGAATAAAATACACTCCATAAACTACTGCAAACGATTTCGGGAGTAGCTGTAAACTTATGCATGCGATGCCAGTGCTCATTATCTTGCTCTGTTGAACCTCCGGCATAAATATCGTCCGACATAACATCTGCAACCAGATTCAAAGGATTATACTGTCCCAGTCCCCAGTCAGGCCACTGCAAAGGATCGTAAGCAGCAACCAGTGCACTATAAATACGTTCTTCCGAGTTATAATACTCATCCTCGCTTATATTCACGGTAGGATATACTTCCAGAAAAGAATCACTGCAAGAAGCCAAACTCATTAGTGCTAAAGCACCACATATAAAATATTTTTTCATTTTTTCTCAGTTTAAAAGTTAGAAAGTAATATTTGCGCCAACTGTAAATGTCTTGGCCTGAGGATAAACTCCTTTATCAACACCTAAAGAAGTACCACCTGAAGAAATTTCCGGATCGAAACCATCGTAGCCTGTAATTGTAAACAGGTTTTCAGCTCCAACGTATACACGCAAATTCTGCACAAAGAATTTTGTTGTTACAGCCTTAGGCAAAGTATATCCTAACTGAATATTCTTCAGACGTAAGTATGAACCGTCTTTTATATACAAATCAGAAGACAACCAGTTTCCATTTTCATCATTTTCACTCAAACGAGGATACTTGTTGGAAGTACCTTCTCCGTGCCAGCGGTCTAACATATAAGAAGGCAGGTTAATGCTCTTCAAGTCAATACGGCGAGAACCATCAAAGACATCATTACCGATAGTACCCTGGAAGAAAGCATTCAGGTCGAATCCTCTCCAGTCTAAAGCGATAGAGAATCCTACAGTCCAGTCTGGCATACCTTTACCAATCTTCACACGGTCTGCGTCATCAATCTTTCCATCTCCATTCGCATCAACAAAACGTACATCTCCTGGCTGTGCATTAGGCTGGATCTTCTCTCCCTTTGAATTTACATATGAATTGACTTCATCCCAATTCTGGAAGATACCAGCAGTTTTCTTTCCATAGAAGAACGGGAAAGGTTCTCCATTTTCGGCACGTGTAATTGTTCCGATATTCTGGATAGCATCATAGTTAGCCCAACCTTCGGCATTACCCAGCTCAATCAGTTTATTTTTCAGGTAAGAAGCATTGGCTCCGAATTTAACGTTCAAATCAGAAACCTGGAATCTATAAGACAAATCCATTTCAATACCAGAGTTTTCCATCTTACCCACATTACCCATCGGAGGAGTATCACCAACATAAGCAGGCAACGGCATCTGCATCAGCATACCATCTGTTTTCTTCTTATACCAGTCTACTGTAAAAGTAAGTGCATTACCAAAAAATCCGAAATCCAATCCCAAATCAGTCTGGCTGGTTTCTTCCCATTTCAAATCAGGGTTAGGCAATCCATTAGGCTTAGCTCCTACCACAATAGCTTCATTGCCGTTAGCACCAAAAATATAATTGTTACCACTGTTCATAATGGCTGTATAGCGGAAGGCATCAATACGTTCATTACCATTCTTACCCCAGCTTGCACGTAATTTCATTGAAGTAAGCCATTCAGGACGTTTTTCCATGAATTTTTCATTTGTGATATTCCATCCTAAAGATAATGAAGGGAATACTGCATATTTGTTATTCGGACCAAAGTTAGATGAACCATCCCGACGTATTGTTGCCTGGAACATGTAGCGTTCAGCATAGTTGTAGCTGACACGAGCAAACATAGATGCCAGTGTTGAAAAAGGCTGAGCTTGTCCTGTAGCTTCCTGATCGGCTTTTGTTCCTTGTCCGAAGTTGATGTTGGCTTTATCTGGATCCAGAGATTGCAAATTGTAGTTCTTTCCCCACAAGGTACGTCCCTGATATTTCTTTGCAGACTGTCCTAATATAACAGATACTGAGTGCTGTCCAAAGGTCTTGTCATACGATAATACATTTTCCAGCTGCCATGTATATCCTCTGTTCATGCCCGACCATGCAGAAGACTGAGTCTGACTGTTGCTCTTTCCCAGATAGTAAGGATATATCCAGCCATCATTTCCCCAGAATGCCAAATCAGCACCATAAGTTGTTTTAAACTTAAGATTGTCCCACAGTTGAAGTTCACCCCAGAAAGAAGCGACGAATTTATCAGAGTTGTTTACATCTCCCGGCAACTCCAATTGTGCCAGCGGATTGGTTATTTCGTTATACGCATCACCAACAATGGTATAAACATTTCCATTTTTATCTTTTATTGCTGTAGGATATTCTTTCAATACAGCTTCAGGATCTTCAGCATACACAGGGAGTGTAGGAGCAATCATCAGCGCACTACCCAACGGACCACCTTTTTCATTGTTTGTATCAACTCCTACTGATTTAATACGAGTATAACCGATATTGGTTCCTATTTTAAATGATGAAAGCCAGTTACGGTTTTTAGTCTGATCGAACAATGTATAATTAGAATTCATACGTAAAGTGAAGCGTTCGTAATTTGAACGATCGAAATTACCTCCAACAATACCGTCTTGCTTGAAATATCCTGTTGACAAAAAGTATGAACCTTTATCAGAACCTCCGCTGACACTTATCTGGTGATTCATTATCGGTGCATTAGAGTTGAACAAAGCATCTTGCCAGTCTGTTCCCTCTCCTGCTGCTTCCGGATTGGCATAAGGAGCATCTTTGCCTGAGTTAACAGCCATTTCATTCATCAACGTTTCGTACTCAACTGCATTAAGAACATCTCTCTTTCTCCAAGGATTTTGCCAACCGTATGAGAAGTCATAGCTAATAACAGCTTTTCCTTTGCTTCCTCCTTTTGTAGTAACCAATACTACACCATTGGCAGCACGAGCACCATACACAGCAGCAGAAGCTGCATCCTTCAAGACCTCGATAGATTCTATATCAGAAGGATTCAAATAATCGATACCACCATCAACCGGCATACCGTCAACGATGTAAAGAGGGTCAGAATTGTTTATGGTACCAATACCACGAATACGTACCTTTGCAGCATCACCAGGCTGTCCGGATGCAGAAGTAACCGTTACTCCTGAAGTCTGTCCCTTCAACATATTATCTACACGGGTAGGAGTTACATTTTTCAAATCGTCAGAGCTAACCCGGCTGATAGATGCTGTCACAACACTTTTCTTTTGAATTCCATAACCTACTACAATGACTTCATCCAAAGTTTCGGTGTCTTCTTTTAAAATAAAATTCAAAGGTTGTGTACCTGTTGCCTTTTTCATTTGCGTTACATAACCAATGTACGATACTTCAATTTGAGAACCATCTTCTACATTGGCAATACTAAAATTACCGTCAAAATCGGTTATCACACCATTGGTAGTTCCCTTCACCAAAACGCTGGCTCCAATTACCGGCTCGCCCGATGAATCTTTGACGTTTCCACTTACTGTTATTTGTTGTGCAAACAAATGAACAGAAAAACACAATAAACAACATAGAGACAATACAAACCGAGTAATCTGTACCGGTTGAAAATTGTTCTTCATACTAGTAAATTTTTTAGTTAACATAATAGGATATTTGATTAAAAATTCTGGAAGCAAAATTAGATACTAAAGGACGTTAATCTATTCTAAAGTAAAGTTAACAAGTAAGATTACAAAAAGACAACACACTGATTATCAATATATATATAAAACCAACAGGTAAACTATACGACTGACATATAGAGTGACTTATACGCCTTTACAAGTCTGAAAAGCAGCTTTCGGGAATGAGATTTACCTCTTCTTCTCATTACAACAGGAAAGAACAAGGTTTTCTAAAACATGAACAGTACAAAAAACAGACCATAGCACACTACAAAATAGCGTGTACTATGGCCTGTTCTCAACCGGAAGAAAAACTTAAATCAAGAAGTTCTCTCCGCTAAAAAAGTCTATTTTGAATTTCCTATTACTTGCCTCCTCTTCCCAACAAGCGGACAGCTTCGGCAAATTTATCTTTAGGTATAATTGCTTTATTGCGCATGCGCAACCTATGATTGTACACTGTTTGAGGAGAACAATGCAAAAAGTCAGCAATCTTGACACTATCATTTATACCCAATCTGACCAATGCATAAATACGAACTTCCGTGTTCAGTTCGCTTGCATCTTTCAATAAAATCTGCTCTTCAGGACGAAGCAAAGAATTTAAATCCGCTACAAAGTCAGGATAAACCCGTAAAAAGATGGCATCAAAATTGGCATAAAAGTCTTTAAGTTCGTTTTGAGTCAATGAAGAGTTATCAGTCAACTGTCTTGCCTCTTCAAACTGACCAGTCTTTAGTTTACGGTTAATGTTTTTCCGATACTCATCCAGCTTACTGATATAGTTCGAGCAAATAGAGAACACATATCCGATATATTCTTCTTTTACATCATTCGACTCTTGAAGCTTCTGGTTAGCACTTCTAAGCAGTTCATTCAAATTCTGAAGCTCCTGATTGGCTAAAACCAGCTGTTTATGCATCTGTGAAAGTTCAACAACATGTTGATTAAGAGAGTGATTTGCAGAATCCAGTTCTGTACGCGACTTTCTCAACTTTTTTGTCTGACGATAAAGACCAATCAAGGCCAGTACCAGAATTATCGAGAAAAAAGTAACTACATACAAATAATTTTGCAATGAATTACGCCATCTTATATCACGTTGCTGATAATTAGCATATATCTTATCCAATTCTGTAGATATATTAATGATACGCACCCGGTTGGGATAAAGCAAAGCTGCCTTCAAGCAATAATTCATGTAAGCATACGCGCGGTCAATATCTCCTGCATCATACAATAACGATGAAAGTTCCTGCAACGAAGCAATATCGCGATTGCAGACTCTCAAATCAGCCATTGCCGAATAAATCAGATAAATCATGGTTTTTTCTTTATATCCTATCCGCTTATACATATTCGAAAGTCCATAAGCGTTCATTGCATCCAGCCGTGTATTATGCTGAGAAGACAATACAACGTTCTCTAAGGCCGAAAACAAGCTATCTCCAGGAGAGAGTTCATTACATGACGCTACACACCACCAATAAAGGGGATCTTTCGGACGGACTAAGGCCAGCATGTGCTTATTGGCATTTTCGAACTCATTATAATATTTATTATTAACCTGCTTCTGGTCGCCCATATATTGCCCTAAATGCGAATACAGGTAAGAACGCTGATAGTAATACGAGAGTTTCAGTCCGTCAGACAAACTGGTAGAATCAACTTTTTCCAGCACTTCACCTGCTTCCTTTAACAATCCTGTTGCAGCAAACATAAAAGAACGGTTTATCAGCCATTCATCCTGCCAGTCCTTCTTTTTAAGTTCGGTAGCAATCTGTATATTACGGTCAACGTATTTCATTGCAGAATCAGCATTGAATACGAAAGATTCGTCATATAGCATTTTATTTATCCAGAATTCCTCTTCAAGATTTGCAGCATTCGATAACTTTTTCTTCAATTGCGCTATTTTAAGCTCTTTCTGCGATGCCAACTCTCCAGTTTGTACTAATATAGAATCGAGTGTAGCAAGAAGCTGCGGAATCTCTTTTTCCACCGATTCCGCATAAATCCATCCAATCCAGTTAACTAGCAGCCAAAATAAAATGTGCTTCCTCATAATATCTTTTATATTAGTGCAAAGTTAACCAAAATTCAGAAAAAAAGATTAAAATCCGTTTTGCAATATTTACCAGTCAGGCATAACTTCAACAAAAAAAATTTCCTTTACACGCTTACTTCATGACAAACACAAAGTTTACGCATAAAGGAAATTTCCCTGTATAGTATATGTTCAATTATCAGAACAGCTTGCTAGGATATTCTCCAGAGTCGGCAAGAGCCTGCAATTTATCAACTACACCCTGACGGTCGGCTGCATATGTTACTCCAAACCAGCGAGAAGTAGTATCAAGAACTTCTACTGTAGCAGTACCATCGTTGATCAGCTTATTGACCATGAGCGGAATGTAGTATTCAGCTTTAGGTTTATCGATGTTTTCTTTCAGGAAGTCGATGAAATATTCTTCAGAGTAGTTGAAATAATCAGGAGTGAAGCCCCACATATTCATTGAAACCGGAGTATTATCTTCGATGCCTACCCATTCGCCATTTTCATCTTTATAAGAAACGACACCGTTAATACGCATAATTTCAGTACGTTCTACTACTGTTGTCAGATGTCTGTTTTCGTCGGTAGAACAGATACCGCGAGCTACTGTACCACTTTCACTCAGGGTATTTCCAACACGGAATCCTACCATACAATATGTATTCTTAGCTCCTTCAGGAAGTTCAGACAAGAATTTACCGATTACGGCAAAACTGTCACGTCCGTAGAAGTCGTCAGCATTGATTACGGCAAAAGGTTCACGGATAACTTCCTTACCCATCAACACTGCATGGTTTGTACCCCATGGTTTTACACGTTCAGCCGGACAAGTAAATCCTTCAGGAAGCTTGTCGATGCTTTGAAATACTACTTCTACTGGAATATGGTTTTCGTACTTGCTGATGATTTTCTTACGGAAATCTTCTTCAAAATCTTTTCTGATTACGAATACAATCTTTCCAAATCCGCCACGGATAGCATCAAAAATGGAATAGTCCATAATTGTTTCACCATTGGGTCCCAGACCGTCAAGCTGTTTCAAACCTCCATAACGACTTCCCATTCCGGCAGCCAGAACAAACAAAGTTGGTTTCATAATATATCTTTTAAAATTAAGTTATAGCACAAAGGTAAAGAATTTATATAAATACAACTAAATAGTTCCAGAACAAAATGAATACTAATTCGGTTATTTTATATAAATTCGCACAAACAATACAGCTTGACTTGGCCTATGAAAAAATATCTGCGATGGACAGGGATCGCCGTAGCATCTCCGTTCATATTATTTATATTGCTATGTATTCTGATATACATACCTCCTATTCAGAATTTTCTGGTAAACACGGCTACCCGCTACGCTTCCGAAGCCACAGGTATGCAAATCTCGATAGGAAGAATCTCTCTTTCATTTCCGTTAGATTTGGTAGTAAACAATACCGTAATTATCGACAAGCAGGATACCATACTGAATGCCAAGAAATTAACAGCAAAAATCCAGTTGACTCCCCTGCTGAGAAAGAAAATCGAGCTTGACGGTCTGGAGTTGAGTAAGGCATCTGTAAATACGGCAAACCTCATCGAAGGTATGACGCTGAAAGGAAATCTGGGAGAGCTATTCGTATCCTCACATGGCGTAGAGCTCGATCCGGAAACTGCCATTGTCAACACTCTTTCTTTAAAGGATACACATTTATCCATCTGCATGGCCGATACTACAGCCTCAGATACGACCAGCTCGCAACCGGTTTTCTGGAAAATACAACTGAAAAATGTTGATTTCGAAAACGTTTCGTTTGCCATGCAAATGCCGCTGGATACATTCAGCATGTCAACATCGCTCGAAAAGCTTTCTCTACGGAACGGACTGGTCGACTTACATAAGTCGGCATACTCGGCAGGTTCACTTAAACTGACAAACGGTAGTGCTTATCTTGATACCAATACACTTCCTGCTGCCGAAGGATTCGATGCATCGCATATCGGAATAACCAACATCAAGCTGGATGTAGATTCTGCCTACTATGCCGGAAATGATATCTATGCCAATATACGCGACTTCAACTTAAAGGAACGCTCCGGACTGGAAATTGTTTCAACAAAAGGAAAACTGGTATCGGATGCCAAGACACTGCAAGTTCCGTCGTTGCAGATAACAACCCCCGATTCGTATCTCGAATTCAGCGCATCCATGGACTGGGAGGCAACTGATGCTGAAAAAGACGGTATGATCAATGCTCGTCTGATGGCTGACATCGGCAAGAATGATTTACTGAAGGTTATCACCGGAATGCCGGAAGATTTCATAAAAAAATATCCGTCTGCCCCATTGCAGATACGTGCCGGCATAGACGGAAACTTGAAGGAGATTCGTCTTACCACGCTCTCGGCAAGCATTCAGGATGCTTTCCGTGCACAGGCTACGGGAAGTATTACGTTGCCTATGGACAGTCTCCAGAGAAACGGTAACATCAACTTATCGGTAGAAACGGGCAACTTGAACTTTGTAGAAAGTATGCTCAGCGGTGTCGTGCTGCCACATGGCATGAAACTGGAAGGAGAAGCTTCGGTCAACGGCAGTCTGCTCGGAGCAAACATGCAGTTCTTTCCGGGCAAAAAAGCCAACATTATTTTAAAAGCTGACTATGATTTGCAAAAAGAAGGCTATCTGGTCGACCTGAATATCGACAGCCTCAACATACACGAGTTTATGCCGCATGATTCGATATTCGGACTTTCGGCTTCACTGCATGCCGAAGGAAACGGATTCGACTTTTTCTCTCCGAAAACATCCGCTCTGCTGAAGGGTGAGGTTTCACACTTCCGGTATGGCTCGCTTCTGTTTTCCGGAGTCACACTCGATGCCGGCCTGAAACACTCTCAGGCTTCAATGATGCTGAATGTCAACAACCGGGCAATAGACGTATCGGCCAATTTGCAGGCATTGCTTCAGCCGAATATGATAAAGGCCGACCTGAACACCCATGTGCGGCTGTTAGACTGGCAGGCGTTGTCACTTATGAGTACGCCTTTCAGTTCGTCGATGAACATCGAGGTGCATGCACAGACGGATATGAAGCAACGCCACAAAACACGTGCTACCGTCAGCGGTATACAGCTCGTAACAGCCGAAAGAAACTTCAGGACTAAAGACCTGCATGCAGGTTTCGATATGGCTACCGATTCGGTAAGGGGATATGTCAATGCAGGCGATTTGACTTTCCTTTTCAAATCGGCCAACAGCCTCGACAAGTTTATGAGCAAGAGCGACCTGGTAGCCAAGGAGTTTGGAGAGCAGTGGAAGAAAAAACACATAAATCAGCGCCTGATCAGAGAAATGTTGCCTTCGGCACAGTTGAAAGTATTCTCCGGATCAGACAATCCGGTGGCCAACTTCCTGGCTTCACAGCATGTAAACTACAATCGTCTGCGGGCCAGCTTCAGCACTTCGCCGGAAGACGGATTAAACGGTTCCATCGACTTGTACGGCTTGCGGACCGACAGTCTTCAACTGGATACGATTTACTTCAAGACGTTGCAAGATTCTGTGCAGGTGAAATTCTACAGTGGTGTAAAGGCTCTTGCCAACAAACGTCAGGAAGCCTTCGACATTTCACTGAACGGATATATCGGATCTACCGATGCACAACTGGCAATAGGTTACCTGAACGGTAAAAGAGAAACCGGAGTTGATCTCGGTCTGAAGGCACAGCTACGCCCCAACGGCATCAGCATGCACATCACTCCGGACAATCCTACTCTGGTATATCGTCCGTTTAAGGTGAACCCCGATAACTATATCTATCTGAGCGACGAGGGACGTATCCATGCCGACGTCAAGATATACGATGAGAATCATTCCGGATTATCCTTATATTCTACTCCGGACTCTCTCGTACAGCAGGATCTTACCGTAGCTCTCAACCAGATAGACATAGCTGAGTTCCGGCGCATCATCCCATATATGCCCGACATAGCCGGCTTTATCAACGCCGAGGCACACTATATACAAAGCGAGTCGAGCATGCAAGTTGCAACCGACATAGGAATCAACAACCTTGCCTACAACAAACAACAGCTGGGCAACTGGGAAATGAGTGCCGTATATCTGCCTAAAGAAACAGGAGAACACAGCATAGACGGCTTCCTGATGCTGAACGACGAAGAAATAATGAGCCTGAACGGAACGTACCTTTCTGCCACGGGGAAAAATGATAAAGATAATCTGACGGCAGATGTGAACCTGCATCATCTGCCGCTGAAGGTAGCCAACGCATTCATTCCCGATGACATGGCCAGGCTGAAGGGCGACCTGGACGGTTCGATTTCCATTGAAGGTTCCACGTCACAGCCCGTCTTGAACGGAGAACTAGGACTTGACAGTGTAATAATCAATATTCCACAGGCTTCACTGAACCTGCAACTCGACAACCGACCGCTGAAGATTGAGAACAGCCGACTGAAATTCGAACGCTTCAACATCTTTACCAAGGGAAAGACACCGTTCAGCATAGACGGTTACGTAGATATGACCGACATGGCTGCTATGGATATAAACCTGAAAATGGAAGCGCATAACTTTGAGCTGATCAATGCCAAACAGACCAAAGAGTCGCTGGTACACGGTAAGATTTATGTCGATGTAAATGCCATGCTGAAAGGACGGCCGGATGCCCTTACCATGAGAGGCAACATGAATATTTTAGGAAGCAGTGATTTCACTTATGTACTGAAAGACTCTCCGCTGACCGTAGAAGACCGTCTGAACGAAACTGTCACGTTTGTGGACTTCAGCGATACGACTCACATAGCCAAGCCTCACATTCCTGCCATGTCGCTGGGAGGTATGGATATTTTGATGACACTTCACATCGACGAGGCTGTGCAGGCACGCGTCAACTTAAATGAAAGCGGAAGCAATTACATGCTGCTGGAAGGTGGAGGCGACTTGTCGTTCCAGTATCAGCCCGACGGCAACATGCTGCTCAACGGCCGTTATTCGCTGATGAGCGGAGAAATGAAATACGAAATGCCTATCATCCCGCTGAAGACTTTCTACATTCAGGATGGAAGCTACATCGAATGGACCGGAAACGTTATGAACCCGAATCTGAACATAAAGGCTTCGGAACGGGTGCGTGCATCGGTTTCTTCCGATGGAGAAAGTACGCGTATGGTGAACTTCAACGTGGGAGTGAATCTGACAAACCGTCTGGAAGATCTGGGCTTTACCTTCACACTCGAAGCTCCCGACGACGGTGCCATGCAGAACGAACTCGCTGCCAAATCGGCCGAAGAGAAAAACAAGCTGGCTGTCACCATGCTGGTTACGGGTATATATATGTCAGAAAGCAATACCGGAGGCAAAGGATTCGACACCAACAGTATGCTGAACTCGTTCCTGCAAAGTGAGATAAACAAGATAGCAGGAAATGCACTGAAAACAATAGATATAAACTTCGGTATGGAAACGACCGATGAGGGCGAAACCGGAAATACCCGTACGGATTATAACTTCCAGTTTGCCAAACGATTCTGGAACAACCGCTTCCAGGTTATCATCGGAGGAAAAATATCTACCGGAAACGATGTACAGCAGCAAGACGAGTCGTTTATCGACAACATTTCGCTGGAATACCGTCTGGACAACAGCGGTACACGCTACATCAAGATTTTCCACGACAAGAATTACGAAAGCATACTCGATGGTGAAGTAATAGAAACAGGAGCCGGTATCGTACTGAGAAAGAAAGTGAGCAAACTAAGCGAACTGTTTATCTTCCGCTCCCGCAAAAAGAAACAGCCCGAACAAACAACAGAAAACTGATTGAAGCATAATTACATATCCATGAAGAAATATAAAACATATCATATCCTGACGCTTCTGCTTGCAGCCATGATGGCTGTATCATGCTCTACGACAAAGCACTTGCCGGAAGGGGAAACCTTGTATCTGGGATTGAAGAAAGTAACCATCAACAACGAAGACAAGAGCAAGGCAGGACAAAAGGCACTTGCCGAAGCGGAAGGAGCTATCAGCATTGCTCCGAACAACGCCATCGTGGTAAAGCCCAACATCCGTTTTCCGATACCTTTCGGACTATGGATATACAATCGCTTTGAAAGGTATGAAAAAGGCTTCGGAAAGTGGATATTCAAAAAACTGGCTGCCAAACCGGTATATGTTTCTACCGTAAATCCTGAAACCCGAATAAAAGTAGCGTCCAATCTGCTGCACGACTACGGGTATTTCGACGGAAAAGTAACTTACCGGGTAGACAGTACCCGTAACCCGCGGGCTGTAAAACTGAGTTACGACATCGATATGGGAAATCCGTACTACATAGATACCGTGACATACGAAGGATTCAGACCACAAACCGACAGTCTGATTCATGCACATTTCGACGAACGGCTGATACACAGCGGAGATAATTTCGACGTGACGGTCCTGAATCAGGAACGGCAGCGTCTGATAGACCTCTTCCGCGACAACGGATACTACTACGCAAGAAATGAATTCATCACTTTCCTTGCCGATACAATCATGCGCAAAGGGTACGTCAAGCTAAAGATTGTACCCCGGCAAAGTATTCCCGAAGAAGCCCTCCGCACGTATCATATCGGACATACTTCTGTGTACCTGACGGGATATAACGGTGAACAGCCTGACGACTCACTGAAGCTGCGCAACTTTACTATCTATTACTCCGGAAAGAAGCCGGGCATCCGCTACGGCGTACTGCGCAAGCGTTTCCTGTACCGTAAGGGAGAAGTCTATTCGCAGACCAGACAGAACTATACCCAAGAAGCTCTGGCACGACTGGGTGTGTTCAAGTTCAGCGAGTTTCAATATACTCCCCGTACAGGAGCAGAAAAAGATACACTCGACGTACGCGTAAATGCCATGTTCGACTTGCCCTACAACAGTGAGCTGGAGCTTAACGTCACTACCAAGAGTACCAAGCAGACCGGTCCCGGAGCCATATTCAACCTGTCGCGCAAAAACTTCCGCCGCATGGGAGCATCACTCAATCTGGAGCTGAAAGGTTCATACGAATGGCAGACCAGCTCAACCGTCGACGGCGACAAGTCTGTCATGAACTCTTACGAACTGGGAGCAGCCCTGTCACTGGAGTTCCCTCGCCTTGTACTTCCGTGGGTACGCGACCGCATTGACCCGTTCCGCTTCCCGTCGCAAACGAACTTCAAGATTTATGCCGAACAGGTAAACCGTGCCCGATACTTCAAGATGCTGTCTTTCGGAGGAACCGTTTCGTACAGTTTCCGTCCGTCCAGAAGCATGAAACATACCGTAACACCGCTCCATCTGGCCTTCAACCATTTGCAGCACCGTACGGCTACATTCGACTCGATTGCACAGGCTAACCCCATGCTGTTTCACAGTCTGGACGACCAGTTCATCCCTTCGGTCACCTATACCTTTACCTACGATGATTCATGGCGTCACCGCCGGATGCGAATATGGTGGGAAAACTCTTTCAGCTCGGCAGGTAATGTCACCTCACTTATTTATGCAGCCTTCGGCAAGAGTCTGAAAGAAAGAGAAAAGAAATTCCTCGGAACTCCATTTGCACAGTTCCTGAAGTTCTCGAGCGAGATACGACCGCTTTACTACATCAACGACAAGCAGCAGATTGCCGGACGACTGATGGCCGGAGTAATCTGGGCATACGGTAACAAGACCATTGCTCCCTATAACGAACAGTTCTACGTAGGAGGAGCCAACAGCATACGTGCTTTCACGGTACGTTCTATCGGTCCCGGACGCTTTCATCCGGCCGAAAACGCAGCCTATTCGTACGTAGACGAAACGGGAGATATCAAGCTGGAAGCCAATTTGGAGTATCGCTTCCGCATTTTCTCCAACCTTTTCGGAGGCAATCTGAACGGAGCATTGTTTCTCGATGCCGGAAACGTATGGCTGATGCGGAAAGACGAAGCACGTCCCGATGCGCAGTTTACGTTCAACAAGTTCTTCGACAATATTGCATTGGGAACGGGTCTGGGTATCCGATACGACTTGTCTTTCCTTGTACTTCGCCTCGACTGGGGAGTAGCCCTGCACGTACCTTACGAAACAGGAATCTCCAAATACTACAACATACCGAACTTCAAGGACGGAATGGGTATCCACTTCGCAATCGGTTATCCGTTCTGATGCAAGCAGGAAAAACAGAATCATTCTTTACATAGATTACAAAACAAGCTGAAGTTTTCCAGAAATAACGTGCTATTTTCCGGAAAACTTCAGCTTGTTTTATTCTGTTATTCGTACAACTATCAGAAACCTGAAATTCAGGAATCTCAATTATTTGTTTTTCTGCTTTTCACGGTATTCGGTAGGAGTCATGCCAAAGCGTTGCTTGAAGCACTTGCTGAAGTAACGCGGATCGTTGATTCCCACCATATACGAAATCTGTGTCATGTTAAACTCTCCAGTCTCGATAAGCTGGGCAGCACGCTTCACACGCATTTCCTTGATAAATTCTATTGGAGCAAGTCCGGTTAATGATTTCAGCTTCTTGAAGAAGACTGAACGGCTCACAGCCATTTCATGCACCAGATCGTCTACAACAAGTTCTCCATTGTCGATATTCCGTTCCATAAAGTTTGTCAGTTGCTCCAGGAAACGACGGTCCTGCTGCGACATGACATCTACCTCTTCTTCCTCATTTTCCACTTTCGGAGGATTGATATCCATCAGGTGGTCGCAATAGAACTGACGCAACTTCTGACGGCGTGCCAGCAAATTATCAACACGTGCTTCGAGGTAAGTGGCACTGAACGGTTTGGTGATATAACTGTCGGCCCCCAGTTCCAGACTCTGCAATTTGGTGTCCATATCGGTCTTTGCAGTAAGCAATACGATTGGAATATGGCTGGTAGTCAGTTCCTCCCTCAGTTCCTTCACCAGAGTTATTCCGTCCTTCTCGGGCATCATAATATCGCTGATTATGATATCGGGCACATACTTAATGGCTTTCTCCAGTCCTTCCACTCCGTTGGCAGCTTCTATAATGCGGAAACGCTGGCTGAAAATGCTCCGCAAGAAGAAGCGCAACTCCAGATTGTCTTCTATGAGCAGCATTGTCTTTGTTTCAGAAACCGATGCCTTGTCAGCCTCATCAGCAGCAGGAACAGCTTCCGGCTTATCCTCCGGTACAGCAACGGCAGGAGTTTCAACATCCACAGGCAAGGAATGCTTGGATGCTTCACCGATTATTTCCACGTTATCCGACAAGACAAATTCGGCATTCTCACCGTAATGGTCTTTTCCCTTCAGGAAGTCTACGCTAAAGCAACTGCCTTCTCCTTCCTTACTGTCTACATGTATGCTGGCATGGTGCATTTCCACCAGTTCTTTCACAAGCGAAAGTCCGATGCCAGAACTGTTCGGATTGAACAGGTTCTTATCAAGCAGGGTTTCAAAACGTACAAACAGTGAAGCCTTCTTATTTTCAGAAATACCTATACCCTGATCCTGCACTCCCACGGTAACCGTATCTTCATTTTCATGAATAAATACGGTAATGGTTTTTCCGGGCTGCGTATACTTGAATGCATTCGACAGCAAATTGAAGACTATTTTCTCTACCTTGTCAGCGTCTACCCACAACTTGAGCTTAGGCTGTTCGGTTTCGAAAATAAAATCAATCTTGTTCGACTCGGCTATGGATTCAAAATTCTCCATAATCTTATGTACAAACGCGACGATATCAATCTGTTCGATGCACAGTTTCATCTTGTGATTCTGTATCTTACGGAAATCCAGAATCTGATTGACAAGTCTCAGCATCCGATGTGTATTACGTTCTACCACCTGCAACTGTTCGCGTACGTCCTTACTTAAATCCGAACGTTTCAAGATATATTCCAGCGGCCCCTCTATCAAGGTAAGCGGTGTACGGAGTTCATGAGAGATATTGGTAAAGAAGCGGAGCTTCATGTCCGTTACCTGCTGTTCGACAGACACCTCATGTTTCAACCGGTAAATAACGAAAAGTGTATAGGCTCCAACCAGCAGAATCAGCATAAAGCCTAATGTATAAATCACATAGGCATAAGGAGTCTCCCAAAACGAAGGCTTGACGGTTATCCGCAAGGCACGTTCGTTCTCCACCCAGATACCGGCTCCGTTGGTCGACTTCACACGAAAGACATAATTACCTTTCGGCAGGTTCGTATAAGTAGCCGTACGCTGTTTACCCACATAATTCCACTCCTTATCGAACCCGTCGAGCATATAGGCATACTTTACATTTTCCGGGAAACTCATATCCAGAGCGGCAAAAGAAAGCGTTACAGTGTTTTCCTTGTGCGACAAATACAAATGCGACAAACTGTTCAAAGACTCAGGCAATACGGATTCCGGTCTGGGAACAACATCTTTATTGGCTATCTTCAAGCCCGACAATACAATGCCAGGCACATAGGAGTTTTTCCGTATCAGTTCGGGAGTAAAGCACAATAGTCCTCTGTTTGTTCCGAACAGCAAGCGTCCGTCTTCGGCACGTATTGCCGTACTTTCTTCAAACGAAAGCTCCTCTCCTATCTCCTGCTTCAGATAATTATCGAAATGATGGTTGACAATATCCATCTTGCTCAAACCGCTTTCCGAACCAATCCATATATCTCCTTTCGTATCTTCGGCAAGTGAAGAAAGTACATCGGTAGGAAGTCCGTCTTTTACCGCATACGAAGTAAACAGAGCGTTACCTTTTTTATCAAGACTCTTAAGCTCATTCAGTCCTCCACCGAAAGTAGCAAAGAACAGACGTTCGTCGTGTGTAAGCAAGATATCGTATATATCGTTGCAGCTCAACACTTCACGCTTATTAGGCATGCACACGAACAAATGAAAATCAATCGTATCGGGACGTTCGAACTTTTCACTGAAAGCCAGCAGTCCATTGGAAGTAGCTACCCACAGCATACCTTTTTTGTCGAGCAACATACGACGTGCCTTATAGCAACGTTCCATTGGATACGATTTCAGATTATTGCGCGAGTTTATAAAACGGACACTTCCATCGCTCTCCTTTTCGATGTAATCGATACCTCCACCGAAAGTAACAACCCAGATACGACCGTAACTGTCTTCACACAAGTCGTACACATTGTTATGGCTCAGGCTATAGATATCGTTGGCATCGTAAGTATAATGAAGCATCTTATATCCGCTTCCCTGCGGTATCAGCTGAACGATTCCGTTTCCTTTCGTAGCAATCCAGATATTTTTTTTCGAATCCTCTATTATCTTATAGGCAGATCCTCTGAAAGGAGTACCAGTAAGTGATATGCGTCCGTCGACTGTAAGATAACCCTGCAACTGGAAGTCAAGAGAATACACAGAAACTTTACTATTACGTGTACCTATCCACAACTGCTTACGGGAATCCTGACAAAGCGAACGTACCTGATTGGCATTGGTATCGTACTTACAGTTCTGCGGCTTAATCAACTGGAATTCGTTTTTGAAGAATGTAACCTTATCCAGTCCTTTGGAGTGAGTGCCCAGCCATAAATTGCCCTGATGGTCGAGCATCATAGCATGAAGTTTGTTTGAGAAGCGCCATGCATCTGTTCCCACTTCATTATAGAAAGGCTTCAGCTCATTATTTTCTCTGTCGAACCAAGACAGTCCTCCTCCTACCGGATGTACCCACAGATTGCCTTGCTTATCCTCGCAGACAGCAAACTTTGGAGCATCACCCGGTTCTTTTTCAACCGGAACCTGTTCCACCTTGAACACCTCCGTCGACGGATTAAAATGACAGACCGTACCAATCTTGTTTACTTCGAACCAGACCTCATTATGACTGTCGACATATATTGACCGTATCGGATGCTGAGAAAAATCAAATTCATTTTTCAGACCGTAATACTTCAGTGATTCGAGCGCTGCATCTCCCACAACGAAGCCCGACCGGCGGGTAGCCATAATGACCTTTCCTCCTGACAATTCCCGTATGCTTATCACATCGTCCTGCAAGTCCAAGTCTTTCAACTCGAATGTTTCATCCTTTAGCGAGTATTTCCATACCCGTCCTTTATTAGAGGTAAAATACACGTGTCCGTTAACGAATGCAGCCGAAAAAAAAGACTGGTTAGGCCGTCCGGATTCAGGATGCGTATTTACAAAAAAAGGAGTCTGCTTTCCATTATTACCTTCGATGCAAAGCAATCCATCTTTTGTAAGCAGCCACTCTCTGTTTTTCTTATCTAAAAAAACAGTCTTGATAGCAGTACCTTTTTCTTTTGAAGCAGTAGACAAATAAACTTTCGAAGCAAGTGTTCCGGTTTTCCTGTCAGGCACCACTCTGATACCTCCGTTTTTATCAGTAAGCAGCCATACAGTTCCATTATCCAACGGCAAGATAGAAGTTATAACCAAGTCTTTTTCAGCCCCATTTGCTGCAACTTCGGTAAACGCTTCCATCCGCTTATCGAAACGGAATGCCTTCCCATCGTAAGTAATGCACCATACATCTCCATACTTGTCGACCTGCAAATGGTCTACACGATTGGAACTCCATCGCATATCGTTTTCCTTACGGGCCTTATAAACCTTAAAGTCGTAGCCATTGAAGCGATTGATTCCATCCCACGTTGCAAACCATATCATACCGTCGTGATCCTGTACCATATCCATTACCGAATTCTCAGACAGACCATTCTCCTGAGAATAATGAGTAAACGTACAGTTCATTTGTGCCTGAGCTAAAGCACTGACGAACAAAAGCAAAAGGATATAAAAAAATTTTCTCATACTAAATTTCTGCTATTCGGACAAAAATAGGAAAAATTAAATGATTCCGCAAACATGAAAATCGGAGGGAATCTAAAATTGTTTAAAATATTTCCCTTACAGAGATTCACTAGCAACCCAACCGATACGAACAAAAAACGGAGTATCCGCCATTATGCGAATCTCCGTTTTCGAATATTATTTAAAACCGGCGATGAGGAGGACCACCAAATCCTCCATGACGTCCGCCAGGTCCGGGAGGCGCAAAGCCGGGACCTCCCTTACCAGCTCCCTTACCGCCGAACAGGTTCAGACGATAGATGAAGTGTACCATGCAATAGCTATAAATAGCATTATACTCAGTATCCTGACGCATAGCAGCCGTAATCACACGACTGATATTGCTCTGGTTTCTCAATATATCATAGAACTGAATACTTACGGTAGCAGCATTTCCCTTTAAAAAGTCCTGAGAAATCTGAGCGTTCCAGATCAGCTCATCGGTATTCATACTCGACTCGGCATATCCTCTGCGGGAGTTCTGCGACAAATCTGTAGAAATGGACATATTCCACGGCAAACGCACATTGGTGCTAGCTCCATAAGCAAACTGGTAAGTATCCAGATTGTTGCTTTCCTGATAACTGTTTCTCGAATGGGTATAATCGAGTGAGCCATTCAGAGAGAATTCCCACCAGTCATTACGGTACGTACCTCTTAAGCGTTCACCCAGCGACAAGCGTTTGGTAATATTCTTGTCTGTATCAGAAACAAGATCCTTCTCGCTTATATAGCTCACCATATTCTGGTAATTTGCTCTGGTAAACGTATTGATGGTATATTTCTTGTTTCTCAAGGCAATGTTGGTTCCCACCATCCCGGTCAGGTTCCAGTTTCCGTTAATATTTTCAGGAGTAGTAACATATCCACCGGTTTCCGGATCGTAGACTTTGCGGTCGCTTATATTGTTCATGATATTCTGGTAACGGAAAAATGAAAACATTCCCCGTTGTTTTTCCGTATTAAAGAAATTATATTCGGCACGCAATTCATTTGTAAATGTCGGCTTCAGTCCCGGATTACCATTCTGAATATTAAGCGGGTCTGTATTATCGGAGATAGGCAGCAAATCTACCATGTTCGGCTGAGAAGCCTGTCCGCGATAACGCAAGCGCAACTGACTGGTTTTTGAGAAATTATATCGGAAATCGAATGTCGGAGTAAAATTAAATACATTTCTGACAGTCGTTGTATCCAGATCACCTTTCTTATAAGAAAGATCCGACTTCTGAGGTTGGAAGCTGACTCCCGCATTCAAGCGCATCTTCTCACGTATCCAGCGGAAAGTAACATCCATCTGGTGATTATAATAATTATAGGCTGCACTCTTGCTCAAGTCGTTGTTGAGCACTCCCGGATTACTTTCATTCACTCCATCACCAATCGTCCAGTTGTCACCCATATCGAATGTAGAATTATCTGTGGTAGAGTGTTTATACTGGAAATTGTAGCTGAACTGCAAAAATCCCCCGGTAAAAATCGGCTCACTGTACGTCAGACGCGCACTATAATCGTAGCTCTTTGTAGGAGTTGTAATATAGCGGTTCAATATTTCCATACGTTCTTCCGGAGTTTTCTGGAAATACTCTGTTTCCGATGTAGAAAACTGTTCACTGCTGCTATTGGTGTAATTATATTTTCCACGGAATGTAATATTCCGGCCAAGCTTGCCTAATCTCCGGTTCACGAGCACCGAACCTCCTACAGTCAGGTCATCACCTTTTTTCAGTGTATTCTTCAGCACCGTATTGATAATATCTTCTTCGGAAACCAGCGAAGTCAAGTCGTCCGTACCGAAAAGTTCATCAGTTGTATATCCAGGATCCTGACTGAATGTATAAGAGTTCTGTCCGTTGGTATTGTCGGTCTTACCATAGCTGAAACGAGGACGGAATACAAAAGTAGTCATAGTATCCGGTTTCCACTCGATAAAGGCATCTGCCACCAGCTTGGTAGTTTTATTGCGAGAATGGTCTAACGCGTTTTTAAAAGAACTGCTTTCCGATGATACAAAAGTTTCGGATGCCTGTTTACTGACGATATCAGCATCCTTATAATTAAAGTTGACACTTCCTTCAGTCTTCAACTTTTCTGTTTCAGTAGCAAAGTTCACACCTGCCATTTTCACAGCAGTCAGACCGTTTCCTCCCTTACGGAATCCTCCACCTCCACCGGGAAAAGCATTGTCATTTACGTTATTGACCGAACCGATGGCAGTCAGCTGGTTCTTGTTGCGGAAATGATTGATCATCACCTTTCCGCTATAACGGTCTTTCGTACCGGCAGCCAGATCGGTATTACCAATCCATCCCTGATTCATTCCGGGCTTCACACTCAGGTCGAGCACCGTTTCCTCTTCTCCATCGTCCACACCAGTCATTCGTGCCATATCCGACTGTTTTTCATAGGCACGTATCTTATCGACGATATTAACCGGCAGGTTCTTCATGGCGATATTAGGATCATCGGCAAAAAACTCCTTGCCGTCGATCATAATTTTCTTTATTTCCTTTCCGTTGATCGTAATCTTACCGTCATCGTCAATTTCTGCTCCCGGCAATTTCTTAACCAGCTCTTCCAGTGCAGAACCCTCCGGAACACGATATGCAGAGCTATTGTATACCAATGTATCTTCAGCAGCAGTAACCTCTGGTGCCTGAGCTACAATGACAGCTCCTTCAAGCATAATTGCATCCGAGTGCAGGGAGATTGTTCCCAGATTAAGACGTGGTTTAGAACTCGTTAATGTAATAGGCTGAAAAGACGGCGAATATCCGACAAAGGAAACCTTCAACAGATATTTACCCGGACGAGCTGACAAAGAAAAGCGTCCGTCCAAATCAGTCACATTACCAGCTACCATCGAACTATCTTTCAACGCAAGAATCTGTACCGTAGCCTGCATCACCGGGGAGTTATCATCTCCATCGACAACTGTACCCGAAACTAAACCTTTGCTACCTCTGCTTTGTCCAAAAGCGTATATCCCACAGGATAACAGTAGCAGCCCCATAACCCAGTTTTTCATTATTCCGATCTAATCAAATGTTTTAACGCTGGTTTGACATCAAAACATTTTAAAGGTTTAATATTGCAACCTTTTTTAAAACTTATTTTTTTCTGAACGTTTTTTCTATACGATGCTTCTGATACAAAAACTCCCAACAAATCACACAGATAATCAGATAAACTATTCCGACAGAATTGTCGGCTACCTGCAAATCCTGGTTTACAGCTCCCTTTATCAGCATCACGATGTAATACACTCCCCAGATATATAAGGCATATTTCATGGCTTTACTGCGTAAACATGCCGTTTCTTCAGCCTCATCCTTTACTTTAGAGAGAAAAATCATGAACAGCGACAGCCAGACAACCAACTTAATCCCCAATTTTACATAAATCAGATTCCCGTCGTGTACCTGACCAAACATATACATCAACAAAGGCACAAAAACAGATAAAATAAGTAATGCGTATCCTGCTATTCTACAGGCAACCGGTAATATTCCTTTCATAAATCATTTTATTGGTAAATTCAGCACAAAAATAATTAATTGTCAACGTACACACATGTACTTTTTACTTTTTTTCTATTTTTGCAGGAAAAACAATAGATTTATGAGTAAACAAGAAGTTGTAATCTGCCATAACCTGGAAGAAAACCTGCAAAAGGCAGTCACCAGCAAAACATACGATAAATTATTTATTCTGACCGACGAGCATACGCGCACGTATTGCCTTCCGATTATCGAAAAATATCCGTTTCTTGCACAGGCAGAACATATTTGTATCGGAGTGGAAGATATTCATAAGAATCTGGAAACTCTTGCCTACGTATGGAGCCAGCTTAGCAACAAGGGAGGTACACGCCACTCACTGATGATCAATCTGGGCGGAGGTATGATAACCGACCTGGGTGGTTTTGCAGCTGCTACTTTCAAACGAGGTATCGACATGGTTAACATTCCTACTACATTACTGGCCATGGTAGATGCTTCTGTAGGAGGAAAGACAGGTATCAACTTCAATGGGCTGAAAAATGAGATTGGAGTCTTCGCACCAGCCAATTATGTTCTGATAGACTGTGAATTTCTTAAATCACTCGATTATCCCAATATCTTGTCGGGATATGCGGAAATGCTGAAGCATGGACTTATCAGCAACACGGAGCACTGGAGCGAGCTTATCAAATTCGATATGGAGCACGTAGACTACAAGCATCTGCAACAACTTGTCGCTACTTCCATCGAGGTAAAAGAAAAAGTGGTAGAACAGGATCCTTTTGAGAAAAATATCCGCAAGGCCTTAAACTTCGGACATACCGTAGGTCATGCATTCGAAAGTTTTGCTCTGGAAACAGGACATCCTGTATTGCATGGATATGCCGTAGCATGGGGAATGGTGTGCGAACTATATTATTCACATCTCAAGGTTGGTTTCCCAAAAGACAAGTTACGCCCTACCATACAGTTCATCAAGGAGCATTACGGGAAACTGGCATTCAGCTGTAAGGATTATGACCGTCTGTACGAGTTTATGAAACATGATAAGAAAAATTCCTCACTAGGCAATGTCAACTTTACCCTACTCGGTGAAATAGGTGATATCCATATCAACCAAAGTGCCACTCAAGATGAGGTATATGATATGTTTGACTTCTATTGCGAAACAATGGGCTAAAAGGCATTATTAAAGATATTACAGCGACAGCTTATTCTAAAAAAGCAGAAAAAAGCATATGAAATAATTTGCTAATTTAAAATAAAGCCTTACCTTTGCATCCGCAATTCGGGGTGTAGCTCAGCCCGGTTAGAGTACGCGTCTGGGGGGCGTGTGGTCGCTGGTTCGAATCCAGTCACCCCGACTGGTAGAAAGCATTGATAATCTGATGATTATCGATGCTTTTTTGTTTTTAGGCATATCGCTCAAGCGGCGGTTTAATCGAGCAAATTAAACCAGCAATTAAACCAAGAATTAAACCAAATTCTTATGGACGCTACAATTTCAGTGATTTGCTACAAAAGTAAAACCCTAGCAAATGGAGAACACCCTTTAATGTTAAGAATTGCACAGAATGGGAAAAGCACCTACAAAAGTCTTAAAATATCTGTTGCAGCAAAATATTGGGACTTTGAACGAAATGTACCCAAACCTAACAATCCAAACAAGGACTTAATTCAAAAGATTATACTTAAAACAAAATTAGATTATCAGCAAAAAATCTTAGAAAAGAAAGCCAATAGCGAAGAGTTTACCGCTTCTTCATTAATCAATGAGCAAAAAGAAGAAATCAAGGCTAAAACAGTTGAAGAGTTTTACTTGTCATTAATAGAAGAATTAAAGCAAAAAGGCAGAATCGGTAATAGTTACGCTTACTTGAACTCATACAATACTTTGAGAAATTTTAATCATGGGAAGAAATTGAACTATACTTTCAGCCACATTGATGTAACCTTCTGTCGTAAGTTTGAAGATTGGATGCGTAATAAAGGAAACAAAGATACAACTCTCAGCTATCAATTCCGGACTCTACGTGCTGCATTCAACAAGGCTATTGAAGCTAAAATTGTAGCACGAGAAAAGAATCCGTTCATTGAATACAAATTAAGCCATTTCAATACAAAGACTATTAAACGAGCTTTATCGAAGAAAGATATTATGAAAATTATCAATGCGAATTGTATTGGGAAGAGCGAGCTTAGGCAGCTTACGCATGATTTATTTTCATTTTCATATTTATGTGGTGGTATATCATTTGTTGATATTGCTAATTTAACCCCTAAAAACATTGTAGATGGCAGACTTATCTATCAACGGCAAAAGACACATGGAAACATAAACCTCCCTCTTTCAGACAAAGCACAACAGATTATAGATAAATATATTGATTATCAAAGCAATCTATCTATTTCCTATTCTACATGGAAAAAAACATATTACTCCTATGCAAAAAAATAATAGGGTACACAAGGTCTGCCATCAAATAAACCAAGAGTTAAAATTATTGGCTAAAGAATTGAACATAAAATCAGAAGTTACGACCTATGTTGCGCGCCATTCATTTGCTACCATATTAAAAAAATCCGGTGTTAACATAGGAATTATATCTGAAGCATTGGGACATCAAGATATAAAAACGACTCAAATTTATCTCAGCCGTTTTGATAACGAACAAGTAGATGAAGCTATGAAAAACTTGCTATAGTTCATGACAGACTTACATATATTTGATAATAGACTATAAAACATCATTTAATATCATCCAATGCCGTATCTAACAAACTTGGTCATACCAATACCAGAATGACTACTCATTATGCCAAACTGATAGATAAGTGCATAGGTGAACAGATGGATAGGCTCATGGAAACATTTACTGGAGATTCAAACTTCTAACCCCTACCAACTAAGATTATCCCACTTGCAGTTATTGTGAGTGGGATTTTCGTCTTTGCACTCAAAATAAACAAAACAATATTTAACCAAACTTTTCAAATAATTACCTATAAGAAAGTATTTATGAGAAAAAAAAGAATTTATATTTGCAAAAAATAAGAAGAGTAGAAGGGTAAAGGCTAGGATAATTACAGAAATCATCTTCTATCCATATACTCTTCAGATAATATAATTTAAAAAAAACTAAAATAAAAGGTGCTTCAGCCGTAATTGCAAAGTTGCAATTACTATTTCTTATATAAGAATAGAAGTATCTACTAAGAAAAATTAAAAATGTTTGAAAATTTAAGTTATGGACATTTAGAGAAATGCCCGAGGTTTTTTGCGACCTTATTCAAACATGCTATAATTTTTAAGTAGATACTTAAAGAAGAATAAGAGTTCAAAAAGCTTATGGGCATAAATGACTTTACAAATAGTCATTTGTGTCCATTTTTTATTGCAATTCAACATTATCTGTTGTTTTACAATAAAAATTATTTGCTGGCATGAACAATAGATATAATCTAAAAAATTGCCACCATAATAGCTCTTTGACTTCTTGCAACAACTCCTCCACATCAAATAAAGCCAAAGTTACTGTTTAACTCGTCCCATTTTAACGGGGCACTAATGCAACTCAAAATTAAATAAAATCCAACCAATTATACTATTATTTTTGTTATAGCACATAGCAAAAAGCTATAACACTATATAAATCAATAACTTAACAAAACCGCACTTACATTTGCAGCAACAAACAACAATCACGTGAATTTTAATTTAATATGAACAATCAAAATTCAAACCCTGTGACTGCACAAGCAGAGCAGGTACACACTCATGAAGTGGTAAATAATATATTGAGTCTTTATTGGAGACGCAGGGGTGTGCTAGGCCTGATAGTAAATGTAGCACAAAATTTTTATTATAAATATGAAAATAAAAAATGAAATAACAGACCGCTTTTCCTTTCGGGAAGAGCTTCTGAAAAAAGTAAACAGACATTACCATAAAGACTACAAGTCTTTGGATGGATTCCTAGGCATGAATATATATGCCGACTACAATTATCCGCTTGAACTTGAATTAAAACTAGAAAATTTAAAAGTGAATGGCAATATCACGAAAAGGTTATCCAGAAAAATTGACTTTTTACGAGCATTGCTGTCTCCTAAAATTCATGATGCGCAAAGAATAACAAGACACAGTTACGATGAAGCGATGAAAAGTTTCTTCGCTCATGTAAATGGTCTGGATGAAAACGAAGTCGACACACCCTTTTCAAGGGTATTGAAGATTTTAAGCTCATACTCCACAGATGTATGCAATACGGATATGGAGAATATTAATTAATAATTAAAAATACGAAAGAGATGAAAAATCCTAAATTTTCAAATGATTCATATTGGGAATCATTTGAAAACAAAATGATAAAGTTGATGGATAATTGCAAATGCTGTAGCACGGAATCTATCATCGAGTACTTGAAATCGATAGTATCTTACGATAGATGGGATTTATTCTGTTGGCTTTGGCTGAATTATTCTTTTTCTAATGAGGAACTATGTCAGCTACCATCCTATCGATTATGTAATAAATATACCCTACCTCTTACCATCTTTTTCAAGAACAAAAAAATTAAATATCATGGAAGATAAATTAAAAAAAGAGATTATAAAGGCATGTATAATTTTTTTAACACCAGTTATCACAGGTGGAATAATATATGTGATAAAGAAGAAATGCGTAACAAAAAATGATGTTAAAAAAATGCGTGTAAATAGTAAATTAAAAATGTCAGAAGATAATAATCATACCAATAACGTAATAGATATTGCTAACAACGAATGTGATAATAAGATCCGGTATAAACGTGTAGAAACAGATGAAAAACTTAGACTACATGAGGGATTATTGAAGTTGCAAAGAGAATACAGTATCAAAGGTTCCATAACTGACGAGCAAAGTCAAAATGAATCGTCAATAAGCTGTTGGATAAAAAACTTTCATTTAATTTTTAAAATGCCGGGATATGACAATATTCCATTATTAAAACAGGTTTTAGATGGTTGTCCTGAAGGTTTTAAAGATGCTATGTTACTCCATCTTCTTACTATGACAGGAGCATTGTGTTTCTCTAAAGTACGTGCAAAGTATAATGGTGATCTTCATGCTCCAAATCTGATGACTGTTGTAGAAGGGAAACAAGGCAGTGGTAAAAGTAGGTTTGATCTCATTTATAAGAAACTGTTTAGTCGCATTATTGAACAAGATAGGATAAAAACAAGAAAAGATATCCCTGGAAACATTAAGCAGACTGTTGGTATTAATATTACCAATTCAAAGTTTATCGATATGCTGGCAGAAAATGGTAAAGTTCATTTATACGTAATAGAAACTGAATTATCCAGACTGTTGGAAGTATCTCGTAGCGGACGGATTGGTTTTATTGAGTTTAGAAAGGCTTTTGACAATGAAGATATAGAACAATTTAATAAAAGTAAAAAGTCTACCCAGGGTCGTTATCCTGTTTATTTAAACTGTACACTTACCGGTACTCCTACAGCTGTTAGTAATGCTTTTAATTCTAAAGAAGTAAACGAAGGTTCTGCACGGAGATTCTGTTTTACTGTAATTCCCGAGCCTGGTGCACACAGTGAGAAAATACAGTTTCCGGAAGGAGAAGAGTTGGAAATCATACGCGATAAGATTGACGAATGGAGGAGTAAATATTGCTTTCATCATGATCCGGTTAAGGGAGATATACCTTGTGATGAATATGTGGTGGACTTGGATTATGTAGCTGAAGATTTAGAAGACTGGATAAAAGCACAATACCAAATTTATTTGAAAGATAAAGTAGAAAAAAGAAATGAAATCAGATTCGGTATTGCAGCAGTAGCTTTTCATTGTGCTATCGTTCTGCATATGCTTGCAGGTAATCCTGATGCAAATCAGAGACTGGCTAGAAAAAACGTTAAACAATTAACCTTATACATTGCAGACTATTGTATGGAAAGGTATCTTACCAGATTTGTCCCTGATTACAGAATGGATTCAGCAAACATTACAGATGACCAGCAGAATTCCAAATGTTCGGAACAAAAGAAACGACATCTTACTCTGGAAGAAATCTTACAATGGTATCCTAAGCGTGGAATGATAGGAGATGATGGGAAACCGATAGGATATGGAACCATTGCCAAGCATTTAGGATTGCAAGATAAGAACATAGTGCGTAATGCTTTTAAACGCTACGAAAAAGGTCTGATATAAAAAAATATCCCCTGATACAGATGTGTGTTAAGCATCTGTATCAGGGGTGTAAAGTTTATGATAAGGGGTGTAAATTATTTATTGTAAGGGGTGTAAACAGTTTATGGAGCTACGTAATCATCCTCTTCAATTATTCTTTACCTTAGTCTGATAACACCTAAACACACCTGATTATCAGCCGTTTACATAAAAGAATAATTATAGAGAATTAGGTCTGTTGGTAATTTACACTGTTTAAATTACAGTGTCTAGTTCCGGAATATAATACATCATAAATGACTATCATAAAATTTCAATATACCATACACGTTTACCTTGCCCATCGATACGCTGCACTTCTCTACAATTAACGTATTGACTTAAATCTGTGGCTTTGGCTATTTTCTGATAAAGTCTGGATTGATAATAGATCTGTTGAAGGATGGATTTTACCTCTTTCTTTGAGTAATATTTTCCAACTTCAAAAACATTCATGCAAACTGTCTTTATTTGATCTTTCAAACAGTATTCATCATAAAGCATTTCTACTTTATCCTCTTGAAAATTCTGCTCCAGTAAAGTTGAATAACCAAAGGTAGCATACCACTGATGAAAACGTAAATCTATAAATGGGTTCTGGTAAATCCACTCATCATATTGAGGGTATTTATTTCTAAAATCAGCATATCCAGCAAGTTTGTCTTTATCGGGTGTGTTATTATACCATGACTCAAAATCCCTTACTTCTACAGGCTTCCGTCCAATTCCTAATGCAGACTGAATACCTGATATCAATTGATGTGAATTACTGTAATAATAACGTCTTTGATACCACTGATTCCACTTGGCAGCCATAACCAGATAATTGAAACCAAGTGTGGACTGACCATTTTCCTGTATGACATCAACATAATCACTTACGAACTTCTCTTCAGGCGATATTTTGAGATGAAGATCAACTAACCATTTTTTTGATTGTTCTTGACTTGCATCATACATGTCAAGACGCTCTTTTGTAGTCTGTTCCATCTCACTCTGTTTTTGCCTGAACTCAACTTCTGTTACAGGATTTGGAACAGTTTTATAGTATAATGTAGCATCATGACGAAATGGATTACTGTCAAGCCTTTGCCTTCCAAGAATCTGTGAAAGATCAATTGCAACATCAAGACTTAACCACTCTTTTCCTCCATCAATAAAAATATAAGTACTGGCATTTGTAGAATAAAAATCTACACCCTCGAAAGAAGCTTTTGTACAAAACGTAAAGGTCTTGTTTATCGGTTTATTGCGATCGGTACATAAACCGCCTATTGTAAAACCCTTTGGCAGTTTTGAACTTTTACTTTCTGAACATAAAATTGTAACTTCTTCCGGGAGCAAATTATTCTTTTCGATAATTCTTATAATGGACTTTACTTCGTTAAGAAAGATACAAGCTTCACGAGAATACACCACATTTCCCTGTATAATTTTACGTTCAAAATACCCATTATTCCTATATTTCTGTATCAGCTCAGTACATAACTTCACTGCATTCTCACCTTTTTTCATTTGCCGTACTTTCAGTGTCGGTTCTTCAATGACAGCCGGATCCCATTGTAACTTATAATAAGGAAGATTGGCTAATTGAGGGATATAATCCAAGTATATTTCAGGAATAGGTGTAGCAGACAAGTAACATATACGTCTGGCTCTGTTATCTATATTAACAAGAAAATTCATATCAACAGTTCCTTTAAATATCGCATCCCCCATAAGACACTGAAACTCATCTACCACAAAAAGGAACTTGTCTATAATACTACAGGACTCCAAAACAGAAAGTACCTTACCTACCGAGTCCAATGTAACCAATATTTTAGCAGGAGGAGGTTGTCCGAAAGGTGTCAATCCATAATGCAAATGTAAATACGAATTCAATTCTTCCATTTTCTGTTTTATAGCACTTGGTCTGTCACCACATTGAGGAATATGAAACAGAAAACTATCAGGATACTGTTTATGTTTGTTTTTCAATACCTGAATACGTGGAGAAATGATTACTACCATCAGACCAGAATTAAGAAATAATGATGTTCCTCCACAACCAGTAAGTGTTTTATTAAGAATAAACTTACCATATATAGGTAAAAGGTCATTTATAAGTTTATCGTAATCACTCATATATCTACAACTTGGTGGCATAGGTATATCTATTATTTTCATCATATAATACTATTTTTATTTTATAGTTATTGGCTGCATCCCGTTTCCTCTTTGGTGAGTAAACGGAACGCATCACTTTTTTTTCTTAAAAACACTATTACTTATAAGTAAATTTCATAAATTCATTAAAAAAAAGTGCATTACTATATTTTCTCTTTCGTTTGTTATAGGCTAACGCCGCTTGAGTGGTATAATAAACTTATCATATCTGCCTTCGGTTTACTCATATTATTATATACTTCAATACATCTTGAATTGTAATGTTCCGAAGTTATCAGCTTCTGCCTTATAAGCATTTATTACATGATTCATAATTTCATCTTCATTCATTGTCAGACTCTTCCAACCATCAACGAAATATTCAATAACTAGATCTTTATCAATTCCCCATTTGCACATAAGGCAAGCCAGTTTAAATATACTATTAGCTCTGTGGCCTTCCTGCCAATATTCAGGATGGTTCTTTCTCCATGAAGAATCCATTATGCGAATAATACTTTGATCTGAAACACTCTTTACGTTATTACAAGAGTATTGTTTTGAATTATTCTGAGTTTTTATGGTAGGAATATAATGAAAAGCAACTGGATTGTGATTTACCCAAATATCAGGATCATAGCTCAGATAGTTTCTTCTGGCTATATCCTTACAGCTCTCATCTTTACTTGCTACATCGAATTTCTTCAATAGTTGTTCATACAAGTCCCTATGCAAGTCCGGATTTTCATTATCATGCAGTACTAGAGCTTTCAGTCCTTCTCCACTGGGAGTAACAAACACACAGACTACACATGGAGTAATTATCAAGCGATTTCGTAGATGTATCATTTCATCTCTTGTAGCTATATGGTCAAAATCCATAGCTGTAATACACGAATAATCATCCAGTCCCTTACTATTAACCTTTAAAAATCGGGCATTCCAAGCAACAGCAGGCAATAATCTGGATTTCCAATATTGCCTATCTTCTTCTGGTACAGTTCTGATGTGTTCAATTGCTTGTCTTAGTGTATATTTCCCATATTCACTATCATACAATACCAAATCCCCATTACGAATAACTTCTACAACTTCATTAAAGTCAATATATTGCAAACCATACTTTGTGTAATTAATTCTTTGCAATAAAGTAAACATTTTGTCTTCTTTCATAATTTCATTGTTTATTCTGAAACTCTTCTTTTTTTCAGATATAAAGTTTTCAGGCCCTTCAAATTTCCCATTTTTATTAAATGAATCGAGTAGGAGGAAAACGAAGTAGTTTTCTTCCTACTTTCGTTTTCCGACCTC
>OBKR01000353.1_pt1 | contig 54542 bp, 48 predicted proteins | sample 1518991 | NCBI WGS metagenome assembly OBKR01 (sample SAMEA2452117, study PRJEB22498) | human gut metagenome | biome: human feces; feature: human gut; material: feces | place: Australia | collected 2012
AAATGAGTTCATCCGCGTATTTGATTCCATAGATCTCTCTGGTAAGACCAAGAGGGCTTCTTCACAGCATACCAACCTCAAGAACTCTCAATACATCGTAGCTCTACACCGGGATTCCCAAAGTGGCATTCTCCACCTACACATTGATGCTAACCGTGTGGATATGGACGGAAAAATCAATGATAGCCATAAGATTGGCGAGAGGGCTATCATGGCTGCGAACATCATCAACGAGAAACGGGGCTGGATACAGTCTGAAGAAATAGGCATACACCATAGGCAGGAAATTTCAAACATCTGTATAGAGATACTTCGCTCTATGGAAAAATTCAGCTGGCAGCAGTATGAAACAGAACTGAAAAAACGAGGCTATAAAGTGCATTTGCAAGAAAAAGATGGAGGCGGAGTTTATGGCTATTCCATTAAGCGTGGTAACTCCACCTATAAGTCGTCCGTGTTGGGTATCGGGAGAAACCTGACCCCTTCAAAAATAGAGACTACTTGGGCAAAACTTCATTCTCAGAAAAGGAAATTTGAATCGAAAGAATCTACTTCCCGACAAGCACGGACAACTGACAGGACTCCTGTTATACAACCTTCGACTATTTCACAGCCGGTTATGAAACATTATGATATAATGACAGATGAATATCACAAATTCCATGTAGAGATACCCGAAGCCGCAGACAATATCATCCGTCAAGATTGTTCTTTGGAGGATGCCCATCCATTTGCAAAGATTGAAGAGATACAGCACACGGCTCTTTTGCTTTTTGCCGGATATTTGAATGCTGCTACAAGTATAGCGGCATCAAGTGGTGGAGGCGGCTCTGATACAGGAGGTTGGGGAAGAGATAAGGACGAGGATGAACTTGAATGGGCACGCCGCTGTGCAAGAATGGCAAATAGTATGTGCAAACGTAAGAAAGGACTTCACAGATAAGTTAACAATTAAAAAAACATGAATCATGGGAATTAGAAAATCAAAAATCACACCATCAATAAACGTTGATGATATGTTGAAAAAAGTTGAAATCAGCCATGAAACAGAAACTGAGAAACTGGATGTCGATAAGAGGCTCAAAGAAATATGTGAAATAAAAGAGACTTTGTTGAAAATTCAACAAGACCTTCAGGATGCTATTAAAGCCGAAGGTAATGCTTCTGTGGTGTTGAAGAAGGCTATCAGTAATTCCAATAGCATTGTTAATGGCATTTGCAATGCTATTGTAAAAGCCGAGCAAAATACAGAATTTAGAGCAACTATAAAATCTGAACATTTTGCCCAACTCCAACAACTCCTAAACCAATCTGTCAAAACATGGGAAACCATATTGGAGAATCATCGTTCCGAACAGACGAAAATGTTAACGGAACATGAATCCAATATACGCAAAATTCTCAAACGAAATGAAGGTATTTGGTTTTCAGATTTCTGGATGAAAGTTTTGGTGATATTTTTGTTCGTTTATACGATAGTATTGGGACTAGTTGTATATTGCGTTACATAAATTACCATGGCTTTGCTAGATAATAAGGAGGATTTTCACCCCTATTGCTATTTGCTAGCAAAATGCACTTTTAGAGAATGAACGGATATAAAATTGTGGACACTCTCCAAAATTTTGTGTAAATGGAAACAGGATTCAGCTGTAAGTTTGTTCTTATATAGAATCTGTTTTCTAAAATAAGCATAAATTGATTCTACCACATAATAATTGTGGCAAAATTCTATCAAACTTGTTCCGGATCAGCTACAAATAGCGCCGATTAGGAACTAATTCACAAAATTTACAACGTGGTTTACCGAATGCTTACTTTACTTCAAGTGACAGGCTTGAATCAAAATCATAGTGCATCAGGAATGTTTGGGGTATCACCAGCATTCCGTACAAGTGTTGGTGATACCCCAAATTAATGAAATCTAGTTTTTTATAACTACAACTTCAGCCCTTCTGATGAGTCTATTTCCTCTTGTGTATCCATCTTTTTCTATTGAAATTACAATACCATCTTCTTGTTCTAAATCTGGCTCAGTTTCGACAATTGTACAAATGTCTTCGTTAATAGGTTTACCAAGGATATCGATTTTATGTACGTCATATTTATCCAAAATGGTAGCTGCAACTTTTTTGGGTTGGAGCATTCTTTTGATAGCCTTTTGGGACGTTTCTTCTTGATCCAACCCTTTCTCTTTAACAACAGTCTCTGACTTATCGAAGGAATCTATTACCTTTATGAACTCGCTTATCATCTCATCGATTTTGCGTTCATTGGTAATAATCATTTCCTCCATGTCGTTCTTTAGCTTAAGATTCTCTCTTTTAATTAGAGTAATCTCTTCTTCAATGCTTTTTTGGTATTCCTCATTCATATTTATAGCGAGTTATATACTTCAGAATCAATTGTGTTAATATCTATGTTTTCAAGCACGACACCTGAGACCAGCGGATTTAATCCTTCATATGATTCAAATATAGGAAAAGTAAAGTCGGCAGCAAGTCTTGTAGTTGGCTTGCTCAATTGAGCTCTGGCTTGGGCAATGTCTGTATTAGAATACTCTTTTTTTCGCATAGCCGTTGTCATAGCCTTAAGTATTTGTGGATTATTGGCATCTTGCGACACACCTAATATTTCGTATGGATTTTTCATTTTTATAAATTACGTTATTTAATAATGAATTAAGTTTATTTTTAATGATGATGATGCAATATGGAGAATATGTCATCATCAAAAGTTGAAAGAGAAAAACCTCCAAGGCTCCTATAATATTCAAGGCCTTCCTTTAGCGCATAACCTTTGTCATTGAGAGTCTGACCGTATGAAAGCCCAGCACCCTTTAACAACTGCTGTGCATCAAATGGCAATTGATTCCAAATTTCGTTATGTGTTTTTTTGAAAACAGAACAATGCTTGTTGAATTCTGCACTTTTGTTGATTTTCAACTTATCCAATATTGATTTGACACCAGATTTTCCATACTTATCACCGATGACATATTCCATTATACACATGTTACACAATGTTGAAAGGTTTTCGCAGATTCTACTGTTGTTTGGGTATTTGCAGTATATGTCATAAACCTTAGTAAGAGCTTGAGATTTGTTAATAGAATTATTATTGACTCTTTCTACGATTTCATTTAACTCTTTATTAACCTTTACCTCGGTTACTTTGGCATTAAGTTTTTGTGCGAATGTTGAAGTCCCGCTTGAATATGAACTTATACCTGAAGATATAGCAGATAGGCGATCTTCGTGGTCTGATATAAGAGCTAAAATAGCAAGTTGTTCAACAAGATCATTGTCTAATGATGAATCACAGCTTCTGGTCTTACTTAATATGTTTTTAATTGATGTTAATGCCGTGCTTCTTCCTTCCTGAGCATACTCTTGCATAAGCAAAGATAATAATGTAGCTAGGTTATCGTTTACTCTAGTGTTTGTCTTGTCAAGAAGATGTACTGTTAAGATGCATTCAGAAGCATCCTCTTTTGACATACGTTTTTCATTAACTTCCTCTACAACATATCTCATAACATAGTTTGAGAATGAATACGACAAAGTCACATCCTTAAGCTCGTTGCAAACCACAGAATACTGACCGAATCCATTCTTGAAATCAGCCTTATTCTCAGCTGATAATGATGATATTTTTGAACTTGTGTATGAAAGCAAAGCCTTATATTTCTTATTAAATCTTTGAATAAGGCTAAGTTTTGACTGGATAAATGCATTCTTGGTCTTTGTTATCTGCATTGAGTCTAGAGCTTCTATGCACTCACTAAAATATTGATTCGCAGTTTTGAAATCATTGTAAATTGAGTTTTGTAGTCCATAGTCTACTCCTACAGCCAATACATCCTCCCAATTATCATAACCTTCCTTACGGTCATGTTCTAGTGCTTCAGTAATGTCTTCAAATATGTCTTCAGATGATGACGCAAGGTAAGGAGCAACCAACTTGCATTTAATATCCAAATTCAATTCAACTAGAGCATCCATCGAACTCTTTTGTTCAGTAAAGAATATGTGATATTTCTGGTTCTCACTAATTGCTGCTTCAAATCTGTCAAGTAAAGAACGTTGGACTTCTTTAATCATTACAACTTTTTCATCACTGTCGTATTCAAGAATAACGTTCTCTGGAAGATTTCCAACAGTGTTTTCATTGAAATGGCCAAAAGCATCATACAAGCTGAACGTGAAACTGTTATCCCAAGATGTGTAGTCAAGGGATTTTATAAATAGTTTTTCCTGATAAATTGCGGTCAACCATACAGAAATAACTTCTTTATAATTTGAATCATTTAGTTGTTCAGACTCTGCCATGTTTAAGCATACAATGGCAATGTTTCTTAAGACTGTAAGATTGTCAAGATAATCAGAATGAACTTTTTTCAGCTTTTCAAAAGCCACATTATATTTTCCTTCATCAAAGAGTTTAGAGATAGCGTAATTTTTAATTTTGTTACGGTATCTACTCAAAACTGGACGACTTATTTCTAATACAGGTTTAATCTCTTCTGCATAGTCCAGCATATGATTAATGAAATAGATTGCGTCATCCGATGACATTTCTCTATTTTTAATCAACTCTAAATTATGATTGAATTCATCAAGTTTTGATAAAGCTTTAGCAATGTACCCCTGTTCGCATGCTTTTTTCAGGTATGTTTCTTCAGGAAGAAACTCTGACAGCACGCTTAAAGATTCGTCTATATCTCCTGATTTAAGCAGAATCAAGGCAAATCGATAAGCAATATCTTTCTTTTCCGTCATGAATGTATCTGAAGCTTTTCTCATTACGGAATAAATATTATCCTTATGATTGAGGATGTCAGAATTCTGATAATCCTTAAGTTTGCAAAGAATAAAGCGTAAGACCGCTAGTGTTGGTATTTTCTTAGCCTCTAGGGTACTAATCTCATGATAAATATTAGCTGCAGATGTAAAATTAGAAGCCAACTCAGACTCACGTGCAATTAAGTATTTTCTCTTGATCAGCTCTTTTATTACATTGGCCTTCCTTTTTTTTACTATAGTTTTATCTGTGAATTCTTTGTCAACTCTATTTATATATCTTTCAAGCAGATTAATTGCTTCTTGATTGCTCAAACTTTGTATTTTGTTGAGAGTTACAATAGATAATTCATCCCATATATTTTGGTATGAAGTATCATTAAGTCTTGATGGGTTGTTGAAAGTCGCAATCTCAGTTATTACTTTCTCTATATATTCTTCCTTATTCTCAGCGTTCAGTCCAGTTATCTCTTTGAGTCGATAGCAGGAAATTAAGTTTTGCGATCTTTCTGAACCTAAGTTAGACTGCTCATGAAGAATTGCGTAGGCTTTATCTGAATCTTTCACAGAATAATATAGCTCAGCTGTGTCAATGAATAATTCATTAACAGATTCTATTAGTTTACTGCTTCCAGTTCCTGTTGTTGAAGTTATTGATGAAAGTGATTCTCTTAATAATTTTACTCTTCTATCTAGATCTGTTTCAACCTTGGCCTTGTTGAACAAAGCTTCGGCCTTAACTAAACATGCCCCAGTTATTAGGTTTCCTATCTCATCTGCTAGAACAATTGCTTCATCATTCTTGTTATGTGATACATACCATCTTGCAATTTCAAGTTTCTTGATAAGCATGGTAGTGTTATTGCGGAAAAGAGTTAAGGCATGATTAATGTACGGTAGTTTGTCCTCATTATTCAATGATGAAATAACTTCTTGGACTTTTTTAAGGTAGTACTCCTTTACATCATATCCTAGATTATGAATCTTCTCTGTTAAAGTCAAAGATTCTATTTTATCAGAAAACTTCTGGATCCAATCAATGAATAACTTCTTTAACGATGGTTTTGATAGATATGCTGTATGGTTGGATAATATATTCTTAATTATTTCTTCTTGAAGGAACGCAGTTTTTTTTGCGGTCAAAACATCCATGACGAACTGATCGGATGAAGAAACCTTCCAACATTGATTGAAGAAGCGAATACATTCATCGCTTTTCTGACTGTAGTTAATTGAAAGTTCTTTTCCATATTTGGATACGACCTCTTTCAAATCATTGGAGGAAGCTTCTGTGTCCTTTTGGTCAATGATACAAGCCGCATTGCTTAGACATACATCTTTATGATTCCTATTTGTAATGCTTTCCAGAAGCTTATTTGCAGCTAAATATCGCTTTCCGTCTATGAGTTCTTTGGCAAAAAGTTCAACTGTCTGTTCACATCGTTTAATGCTCTTCCCAAGTGAATTAAATTCTAAATTCAGCTGATTGAGAGAGGTCTTGAACTCTATAGACGATACAGATATGGTTTTAATCTTAGATATGAGAAGCATTATATTTGCTTCGCAAGCAAGATTAATACTATCAGAAGATTTGCTATCTGAATTATTGACAGCAGACATCAGATCAAGGCATTTCTGATATTTGGCTACATTAAAAAGAGCATTTGCCCTGGACAACATGGTCCTTACGGTTGTATCAACCGTAGAATTGTAAGACTTAATATCATAATTGTTGTTACCTTGAGAACTGAGTGACTTGATACATTTGAATAAATGAATCTCCTTGTTTGTATCCTCTTCGTTTCCTGCTCTCAGGAACTGTGCATAGTATAGACTTGCAAGTTTATTAACGGCAGTGTACTGCTTGCCTAAGAGTTCTTTATAGATTTCTTCAGCTTCGCATTCTTTTCCGTTATGGAGTAGTTCATCGGCTTTTTCAATCCGATGGTCGTAGTATACTCCCTTAATGTATGATATTAGTCCCATTATTCTAATTCTTATTATGAATGATTAATTTTTGTCCAGGGCGAATCTCTCTCCAAGTATTATTCTCATAATCCCACAGTCCGTTGTCTTCTGCTATTTTTTGAGCGATTGATTTCCAGTCATATGTAATGCCGAAAAATTTGCGTACGATGGTCCATGGACTATCATTCTTTTGCACTTCATATATGAATTGGTTGTTTTCGACAACTGCTGTTTCTGGTTTTGTTTGAGCTTTAGACTTGGCTTGTGCAAGAGATTCGTTTAATGAGTTGATTTCAGTATTCATCTTTTCAATTTGCTCAAGTAAAGGTTTTCTTGATACATTGTATGAGATGAATGATGCAACAGCTGCAATGCAGATAAATGCCAGTGTTGCTATAAGAATCTTCTTAGCGTTGAAATAATGATCTGAAGTCTTTGGATTATCCAATCTCGCTGCATCATTAATCTTCTTGTATATTGACAGATCACTTCCACAGTGTGGACAAATCACATTTTGCAAGTGATAATCCGGGATACCCGGATTATCACATATTGGACATTTTGTTGATACCATAATTAATTAGCTTTAATATATGATTAACCAATACCTGCTGAGAATGCATTACCAAGACCGGTTACATTCTTCTTCAAAAGGTCCTCGTTCTCATGTTGAATTCTTCTAATGTTATTTATATCTCCTGTCTTAAGAGATTGCATCATCTCATCAAATGCACAATTTGCTCTGCCAGCGTCCTGTGGATTATTGGTATTGTTCGCAATAATCTTAAAGAGGAAGATGTTAAGCAAAATACTGTAACTTGTTGCTAGGTCATTGAGCTCGTTTTGGAGAGATTCCTTCTGGAATGAATCATTTGTCTTGTTAAGCTTTTCCAGTTTTTCTCTCATTTCATTGAAGTCTGAAGGGTCAAGGTACTGAGGGAAATTCTTAACCAGAATCGTAGCCAGTATTTCCCCAAGTCTGTTTTCCTTCTCTTCTGGCTCGGTAGCAAATTGCTTGGCTGTCATTACTTGCTGCTCGAAATCAAGCCATTTGTCGTCATCAGACTTAAGCTTGCTGTTTTCAATGGCAACAATTATAGATTGTATTTTTGATAAAAAAGCAGTTTTTTTATTGTCTGAGATAGAATCATCATTCATGATGTCTTCAATTGAACTGGATATTTCACTCAAACAACTAGAGTCTTTACTTCCTCTACCAAGAACTACAGGAGATGTCTTACCAGTTGCAACAACCTTCACAGATACACGAAGGTTCTCATTTGTATCAAGGTTGAATGTAAAGTTTAACTTGCTTCCAGAAGGGAGGTTATCAGTGATTGTGAAGAATCCTGATGCCAACTTGTCGTATGTTCCATCCTCAGCATCGCTAAATAACTTTACTTCAACAATTTTCTGATTATTGACTATGGTGCTGAACTGTCTATTGACATTGAAAGGTAGTGGCGTTTGGTCATCAATGAATCTTTCCATTTCCTTTCTTCCATTCTTCGTTAGTTGGATAAGGTAATTGTGCTTTGCTGTGTAGACAATAGGACCGTCTGGAATTTCTTCGTCCACATCAACACTCTGGTCATCATCTTCCTTCCATTTAGAGGTGTCCATTGAGGCTGCAAGAATAGCTGCGCCGTGAGCTATAGCCAGCATAGGCTTTTCAGAAGACATTACTTTTTCTTCACCATATTTTTCGACCAACATCCTTTTTACTAAAGGAATGCATGATGAGCCTCCTACTAGAAGAATATTCGATAGGTCGTCTACTGTAATACTTGTTTTAACAAGAAGTTCTTCAATAAGGTCAATAGTTCTTTGAATCAACGGACGAATCAAAGACTCAAAGGTTTCTCTTGAAACAACAATGTCTTCCAAAGGATCTCCGTCTTCATTTTCAAGATAGTCAGAGATCATGATTGTTGCAGAAGAACTTTGGCTAAGAGTCTTCTTCGCGTTTTCTACATCTTTTTTTAATCCAGCTGTGAATTCTGCTACTTCTTTGTCAGTCTTGTCTGAAAGTAGCTCTTCAAGATTGATTCCATTCTGCTGTTCAATTTGATCCTTTACATAGTCGGATAAAATAGCATCAATATCGTCACCTCCAAGCCATCTGTCACCACCAGCACCTGTTTCCACAAACTGACCACCAGCAGCAGTAAGAATAGAAAGGTCGAATGTACCGCCACCAAAGTCATAGATAAGGAGTGTCTTATCTTCATCATCTTTCAAATTGTCGAAACCGTATGAGAGTGCAGCTGCAGTCGGTTCTGCGAGGAGCTGGAGGACCTTTAATCCTGCAAGTTTAGCCGCTTTCTTTGTTGCAGATTTTTGCTTCTCATTAAAGTATGCTGGGACTGTTATCACGGCATATTCAACGTCACCTAATTTCGTATCTGCATCGTTTTTGAGTGCTCGGAGTATTTCAGCACTGATCTGTTCAGGAGTATACTCTTTTCCTCTTAAGACAATAGCAACAGAATCTTCTGTACCACCTGATAATTTTTGGATACCAAAAGGGTAAGCATGGCTGTTTGTTTTCATCTTTTGGACATTAGAATCGTTGATGGAGGCACCCATAAGTCTCTTGGCAGAGACTACAATATTAGGTGCATGTCTTTTCCATGAATTAAATACAGAGTTACCGACCAGAAAATTACCATTCTTGTCTAATGCGACACACGATCTACATAGATCTTCATTGTTTGCTCCGGTCTGAATTGTTCTGACCGTTACATCCTTGAATGCTACAACCGAATTGGTCGTACCAAGGTCGATTCCGATTGCTTTTCCCATTTTATGACTTATTTTTTGTTGTTTTTTATTCTAATTACCAGAATTTAAAAAATGACATAATACTGTCTTCGCTTCGTTCATCGTCAATATTCTCTTCTTCTAAAGAAGCTATTTCATTCTTGACAGTGAAAACCCACTCATTGAAATCTTTTTCTTTCCTTTTTAACTCTTCTTGAAGTTCACGAATGTCCTTTTGGATCGATGATATTATGTCTTCGTTATCTGTAAACTCTTTTTCTTTACTTTGAATTGAACGCCTGAAATTGTCAATTGCAGATTTGAGGCTTGACCTTGTTTCAATGTACTTTGATAATTTAACTTCAAGTGTTTCAATTTTGGTCGAGATTTTGTCTAACTCATTCTTCTTACTTATTTTTTCATTCTGTATGGCTCTCTTTTTTCTCTGAATATCAAGACTCTTCGAGAAACCATCGATGTTCGATTTCTTCATATATACAGCACCAGAAATGGAAATATCATCTTTGTTACCCATTTCGCTTAGTTTTGGAAGATAATCGGCCAGCTCTGCATTAACATCTTCTTCATCAGCACATAACTCAATAATCTGTTCATAGAAATCTTGAATGTTAGCTTCTGTTCTCAATGAACCTTCTAGTCCATCTGAACACAGAAAAACGGAGAAGGGTAAAAAACCATTTCCACAGAATGCATATCTAAACTCGTCAATAGCATAATTATCACATAATGAGGTCGTGTAATTTAGAAAACAATTACAATCCTCTTGGATAGGAGAGGACCAAGAAAGATTTTTATTGCAGAAGAGTATTTTTCCATCCCCTATCTGAAACGATAACCAGTATGATTCAGTTTGCAGGTATGCTAACAGAGTGCATCCGTAGGCTTTTTCAATGTTCTTGCCATTCAGCTTGCTCAGTTCAGATGAACTGAATGGGTGTGAATCACAATGAATGGATATTTCATTCTTCCATTGATTGTAAATCTGCCTAAGTAGCTCATTCATCAGTTTCTGCTCTTTTACACATTTACTAGATGCTTCTGTGTAAGCTTGAGCCTGTTTGGCATATCCTTTCTGGCTTTCATTCATGTCCTCATAACGCAGCCGATTTCCTTCAGAGTCAACAAAAGGATTCTTGCGTGGTTTGGCCGTTATTGAAAAGGAACATTCAGGAAATGGGTTTGCCCCCATAGAATTAGAGAATCCCTTTAAAATATCTAGTGTTACTTCTGCTGCTAATTTTGCACCAATATCACTTCTAAAATATGTTTCACCTCCATGTCCATCACAAACAACAAGGATCTGTACCCCATTTTCACTAAAAGAAATGGAGTAGTCTTGACAAGGTTTGCCATTAGCTAAATGGCTCGCACCTCGTATAGATTTGTTGAAGACATTAATACATTCCATAAACATTACCAGTTTGTCCAGTCGTCAGTGCCCTTGTTGTCATCAGCGTCCGCACCTACATCTACTTTCTTAAGTGAAGAGTCTTTCTTGATTGCGTCCTTGATATCCTGCATAACTTCGTCTTGGCGGGATTCTGGTGCATCTGCTCCTACAGACACTCCCTTTGAAGCAACTTGGGATGCTGTCACAGATACTAGGTAGATCATTTTTTTGAGGTCAGCAACATTATGTACAGTTAATACTGCCTCACTATTATTGTTAACAAATTCTTTCAGTACATCTTTATTTGCGTCATCACCTATGGCCACAGCAATTTTTATTGCAGCATTGAACCAATTGTTGTCCTTCAGCTTTTCAAGACCATGCTTGGCATCATCAGTTGGTACACCATCAGAGAAAAGAATCATAACTGGTGCACAGGAAGCATTTGCTTCATGCATAAATCCTGATGTCTGAGAAAGTTGTTTTGCGAGCTCTTGATAAGCAGCCCCAAGGCTAGTAAGACCGTTTGCATCCAAATCATTCCATTCGAAATCTTCTATTGGTAACGGACGAGGGTACATCCAATCACACCCGCTGGCAAATTGTAGTGCGGCGACTTTGAGCTCTGTGTCAGAATTGTCCTGTGATATTTGAGCCAGCATAGGCAAAGTATCTCTGATGGCTACGTTTAAACTTGAAATCTTAGCACCTGACATGCTACCAGATGTGTCAATAAGAAAAAATACTGTCAGCGCTTTTCTTGGAAGCTGATCAATTGGAGCGTTTAATCTTCCCATATTATTTTACGATTAATCCGTTAATACCCATTTTAAATTTAATCTTCATCTCATTCTTTATTGGCATGCCTGCTTCTGGTGAAACATTGTGTACATCACCAGCAGGGTCAATAGCTTGCCAAGTAAATGTCGAATAATTTTTAATTCCAAGTCGGTTAGTCATTGAGTGCCTAACAACTTCTCCAACAATTGCGTTCAAATCGCCATCAACAGGTAATTGGACATTGTATATTTTTTGACCTTGAAACAATGGAATCCTAAATTTGTCCACTTTCAGAACCATAGGTTTCTCTATGTTGCGTCCGCAGTCCAAGCAAACCTGATTTGAAGAGTCTGGCTCGACAAAAGTTTCTTCGCCACAATGAGGACACTTGCATAGCATAGATCTCAATTGAATCATTAATGTCATCCATTCTCTGTCAATCACACGTTTCTCAGGGAAAAGAATACTTTGTTTACTGAATGCTTGGATGAAGAGTTTTTCCATTGATTTAGGAAATAATCCCCATCTTCTTATTACGTTTGTATGTAATCCTGGGACCGGCCTATTAGAGTCATCAAGCGGATCCATAATAAAAACAGCATTATGACCAAAAAAAGCTTTTTCCATGTCTTCGGTCATGCAACCGCAGCCGGCGATTTTCTTTCCCTCAAATGGCCTGTTGAAATAGAACAAGATGAATAAGATTACTGCCATCGAAAAATAATCAGAATATCTATTCGGCATTGTCTTTTGATCTACAATCTCAGGAGCTAGATAACCGGCTTTACCAATGATGCCCAAATTCGTCTTATCTGGAGCTACATTGTCGTTATCGCAGATAAGTACATCTCCATTTCTTGGATTGATGAAAAAATTTCCGTCGTTCATATCTTGATAACTCAATCCTCTGATATGTAACTTCTGAAAGGCATCACAAATCTTGATGGCGGCATTGATGTTTGCTGCCATACTTGAAAACTGTACCTTAGCTAGCATGAAGTCACTGAATTCTCTATATCCTCTAGGACGAAGTTTCATAATGTAGCCAAAACTACCTTTTTGCTTTTCTGTTACAGCTAAAGGCCATAAGAAAGCATTGCTTGGTGCTCCAGAGTCAGCATTTCTCTTCAAGTTGTTATAGAAGCTATCGCTATAATCTCTTGTATACCATTTGAGAGCAAAGTCTCCTCCACAATAATCAACAAGATACACAATACCTTGTCCACCTCTGCCGAGCTCACTGTCAACGGTACATGTTTTGCCATTAAGCAGTTTTATGATTGTTCCTTGTTCTAGTTCTGCCATAGTTATTGTACATTAAATCCGATTTTTCTTCTTGGTGCAAGTGTAAGTTGAGCTTGACCAAGAGATGATGGGTTGTTACGAATTGATTCTTCCAACATTTTTTGCTCAATAGGTGTGTCTTTGAAGGCTGCAACTAATGCTGCATCATTTACAATGAATGCAATATCACTGGATGAATAATTGTCTGTCAATGCAGCTAATGCATTTGTGTCTATGTCGGAACAAGGCCTATCCTTAAGATAGAAATCGAAAATTTTTTTTCTTGTATCCTTGTCCGGAGCTGGAATCATTACATGAAGATCCAGTCTTCCTTTCCTAAGAACTGCTTCGTCAATAAGTTCTTTCTGGTTAGTTGTTCCAATGATGAATATTCCTTTTTGCGAGCAGTTGTTCATCTGGCTAAGGAACTCATTGACTTCAGGATTCATCAAGCTTTTTGCGTCACTTCCCGAACGCTTTGGAACCATAGCGTCAAATTCGTCAAAACAGATAACAGAAGGCGCATTTTTCTCTGCGTCTTTAAACAATTGGGCAATTTTGCCTTGTGAACCATGTATATATGTGCTTCCAATGTCGGATGCTTTGATGAAGATATAGTTCAGTTGTGCCTCTTCTGCGAATTTTTCGGCAAAATATGTTTTTCCACAGCCAGGAGGGCCATAGAGTAGCATTCCATTTGGTGGGGTTAATTTATATTTTTTCGCCTGATTGGGATTTTTCAAGAGGAAGATAACCTTCTGCTGGAGCATGGCCTTGACATCATCCATTCCAGCAACGTCCGCGAAACCATTTCCAACTTTCTTCTGTATACTGTATTCACTCTGTGGTTCTGCTTCTCGCTCTGATTTGACGCCACTCTTTATCACCTTCTGGTCTTCTTTATCGCTGCGGTAGATATTGGGACATGTCTTGGTTTCAAGAGCGTTTAACAGATCTTTTGCTGTTTGGATTCTCTTTTCAGGATCAGGACTGAGACATATTTTGAATAGTTGCTGGAGCCATAATGGACATCCATCTAAACTTCCAGAGAAAGAAAGAGGTTTGTTCATTAAAGTTCTGACTCTCTTTTCTTCCTCATTTGCATCCAACCCTTCAGGAAGTTGCTGTCCCCAAGGTTCTTTCCCAAAAACCATGGAGTAAAGTACTGCGATAATCGAATATATATCCGATCTGTAGTCAAATTGGTTTGAATAAGTCTCAGGCGCACGGTAAAATGCTATTAAGTCAGTGCGCAGGAAGTTATTCCCACTACCGTTATATTCTGAGATATGCCCTAAGTCAATAAGCTGAGTTTCTTCTAATTGCTTAGGGTTGAACATTATATTTCTTGGAGTTATGTCATTGTGCAATAACCCTTTCGAATGCATGTAAATAAGTCCTTTAAGAGCGTTTATTGTAATGTTTAAAGCACGCTCTAGTGGAAAAATTCTTCCCCTTACCAATGGTTCAGCTACTAGGATTCCTGTGAAATACTGAGTGACAATATAAGGATATTTTGTATTTGACATTTCATAAATGTCATCATTTACATATTGTATAACATTACGATGCGCTAACTTTCTAGATAAAGTTATTTCTAATATCTGGCCATCTTTATCCTTTATATCATAGGGTATTCTAGTAGGGTCAAAGATTTTAAGGAAGTACGGAACTCCTTCTTTGTCAGATATACGGTAGGTCTCATTGTATAGCCCTTCTTTAATAAAAGACTGTACAGTATAATTACCTATGATTTGCGACTCTTTTAAGATAGCCATTTGCTTAAATATTAAGGATTGTTTAAAACTGTTTTGCTCATCTTTGGACTTGCAACTAGAAGTTCTCTGATATCTACCCCGAGTAATTCTGATATCCGAGATAGAGTTTGTAAATCTGGCTGCGTAGTGTTTGTACACCATTTTGAGATAGTGACAGGATCTTTCCCTAGTTGTTCGGCTAGCCATTTATTTGTTTGGCCAGCATCAGCAAGCACTGCTTTAAGTCGATTTAGATTTGCCATATTTAATTTATTAACTTTAAATGCAAATATAATTGTTTTATATGTTATAGAAATAATGTTTAAATATGTTTTTTCGAAAATTTTTGTTTGTATGGCTTATTTAATGTATAATACTCCAATGTTGTTATTTCTAATATATGATATTGTGACAACCATCCGGTCTTTGTGTTTTAGTTTAGTTCACGATTTCGGTAAAGGAGATAAAAAACAGAATATAGTGACCCTGTTTTCTGAACTCTCCATTAGATTTATAGATAGTACTATTTAAGGTCTCTTAATTATTGATGTAACCATTTAATTATAACATCTATCTCTCAAATTCTGCGTAAACAATGCGTAAACAAACTGTTTGAGGGATCAACGTAAAAACCTGAGGGATTCTGAAATTACGCATAAATTTTCAATAATCTAAACAGAAATCAATAGAATTACACTTCATTTGCAGCATTTGTTTACTATAAATATTATCGTAATATGGGTTTAGAAGCAGCCTATGGTATGCCTTCATTCTTCAAATGGATATGTTTCGTCATAGACTTCACTTAGAAGACGATCGTTGAAAAGCCAGTGTGGCGTCGGCTGTATATGTTTGACTTTGTAGCCTTTTAGCTTAGCAGAAAGTGCACTGATAGAAGTTTCTTCTCCTTGATAACACACTTTGCGCTCTGAAAGAATAGTGACAGAAATTGATGGGTCATCTTTCCAGATGAGAACATCGCCTTTCTGCAATCCCATCTCATAGAAATTGAGCGGTGGACGTTTTGCATGTGCTTTTGTGCTGGCAGCTTTGTCCTCATCTGTGAGGTCGTTCTGTATCTCGTCTGTCACTTCTTCCGTCACATCTTCATGGTGGAAAAGTTCGAGTATGGCTTGCGCCTGTTCCACGTTGATACGGAAGAACTCACGGTTCTGATTGATACGCTGAGGGTCAAAGGCTTTATGAAGGGCTTTTTCAATTTTGAGACAGTCACTTTTCTTAACCTTGCACGCAAATTTACACTCAAACGGTACGGGAACTCCTGTTGTATATAATTCCTTCATACGTTTGTCGATGTCTTCCTGTGTGGTCATACCTATTTTTACAAGTCCTGGCATCACAGGGTTTGTCAGAAGATAAACTATTCCGTATTCCATATCGTTGTGTTTTAGAAATTAGAGATTATTGTACGGTTTGTTGTTGTTTGTAATGAAATCAAGAACTTTTTCAAATTTGTACATCAGTGTTACCGTTCTTGTTGGTGAATATATGTGAACTCATTTTTTACTTCTCCTATATTTTTGATTGCTTGCATTGGGATGCTCGGGATTGGTCATTTCGAGATAGCCAGCCTCGACAAGAGCCATGATGTATGTTTGGATATTCTTGCTATGATATGTCACACCAGCCCTTTCAAGAATTTCTTTGCTGCTACGTGGCACACTGCAGAAGTTTACTATATCCCTCTGTTTATTTGTTATTTTAGGACGTTTAGTGTCAGAGTCAGCATTGAAAGTGTCAGAGTCGGACTCTAAGCCAGTGTCAGAGTATCTATGTTCAGTGTCAGAGTCAGCATTGAAAGTGTCAGAGTTGATGCCTAAGTCGGTATCAGAGTGTCCAAGTTTAGTATCTAAGTTACCATTGACTTGGCTACCCTCCGGTCTATTTATAGTAATTACAAACTCGTTAGTTCTGTCATTGTTGGTGAATGAAACTTTCATATCCTCAGATAAGGCACGAAGCATACCACTACCTGCTCCTGTGTAGGGGAGCAAATGGATGGCATTTGTGAAGAGGAACATATTGCGTGGCATGGATGTACCTACAACAATATCATCCACGCTAAGCCCATTAGGGAGAATTCCGGGGCTGTGTATCTCCACTCTGTCATCAAAGATGAATATACGGATAGGAGCAGTCGCATTCAGCGAGCGATGTACCAAAGCATTTACGGTGAACTCAACAAGGCTGATGTATGAAATCTCCAATACTCCTTGCGAGTTAAACTCTTTTCCAACTTGTATATGGCGCAAGTTCCGGATGAAGAAATCCATAATAGTTTCAAACTGATGAAGCAGATTTCCTTCAATGTCGGCATCATTCACCTTATCGCGAAATTGTGTACCTCCAAGATTGTTGCCCACAAAACAAATGCACTTTGCTGTCATTGCAGGAAGCCAACGCTGAGTGTACTTGCCAAACAGCAACATTGCAGCCACTGTGATTTTTCCATCGGGTCGGATGAAACGTAGGTTACGCAGCAGCTTCTCCCCATCGTGCCCACTAGCGATAGCAGAACAGACTGCATCTAAAGAGGTCTCGCGGAATGCATCACCCACCAAACCTTTTCTCACCAATACTTTTTCAAACTTGTTGCTTAAAAAGGTTTTGATGGTATTCTCGTCCAAGTCCTTAATCGTAGCATCCCGAACCCCAGCTTCATCAGGCGAGAAACTACCGCAGTCGGTCATCATCTCGGCAAGTTCGACATTATCGAACACCTTGCGCTTGTCGGCACCGTTCTTCACCCACACAATACCCCGATTGTCGTGGTAAGGCTTATTCACCCCTTCTTTAATATGAGCCACAACAAGGCTTCCGCCATCCACGGAAATAGTTTCTACATCAACAAGGATGGCAGGAACAACATTTTCTGATGCGATGTTGCTAAGTGTGTTCGTGGTTTCCTGTACTTCCAGATATGACAAAGGATTGAGACTGCCGGTTTTGTCCTTCACACCAACGACCAATGTTCCACCACGTGCATTGCTGAATGCCACCAATTCGCAGCCGATGTCGTAGCTGTCAAGGAGCCGTTCTTTGAACTGCATCTTACTGACTTCGCCAGACTTTATCTGTTGGATAATATCTATTTCATTCATTTTTTCAAATGTTTTTGGTTGAGCAGTCTACCTGCATCAATATTCAAAGCTTCTGCTATTCGCAGGAGGTTTCTTGCGTCAGGCTGCATGGTATTTGTCACCCATTTGGAGACAGTAGCCCTGTCTTTTCCTAATTGCTCTGCCAGCCACTTGCTACTTTTTTGCTCTTCGGCAAGCACAATCTTCAGCCTGTTAATCATTTCTTTTTCCATAAAAGATATTCCTTTCGGTGTAAAGGTACAAATAAACCCAGAGAATCAAGATGAAATATATCAAAAAAGAGCATTTATACAACAAATAATTGGTTATAACGTCAACAAGTAATCTACATTTACTAATAACCTTATTTTGTCGCAAAACACAAATTACTTACGACAGCAATATGGCTTATAAAAAGCAAAAAGGGTACTTAGCATAACTCCGGATGGGAAACTGGCTGTTTCATACACTTGTTTCTGCGTAAACAATGCGTAAACAAACGGTTTCAGTTATGGGTATTTAATGAGTTTTATAAGAAATAGTAAATTCATAACTGCTTGATATTCAATTAATATTGATAAAATGAACTATCGTAGAATATCATTTTATCGTTCTCATAATCTGGAGGTCCCAGGTTCAAGCCCTGGCTGGTCCACTTTGAAAATCAGGCAGTTAGCAATTCGCTGACTGCTTTTTTTATGTCCTTGCGTAAGCAGAGAGGCAACATGGATCAACGCAAAAAGAACCGCCTGTATGCGCAAACTCTGCGGATACAGGCGGATTTTACACAAACTTGCAAATATATTTAGCAAATCTGTTAAAAAAGCAGGCATTTTTCTTCATTCCTTTACTCCTTTATCCTTAAGTAAAGGATATGAAGAATTGTAATTTTTTATTTTATAGCTATTGGAGTTTCCAGATCAATAATATTTAATGCACTTCCTCCTCCGTTTGCCAGACCATCCATACCATTAGGTGATGCATCTTTTACATAACATGTTCCTCCTGATTCAAACTGATCAGTTCCATTGAGCTTATAGTAAGCTGCCAGACCGTCTGAATTCGGATCAACGTTCAGCATGTTTTGTTTAATTTGGTTTTCTGTGCGTGCAACATTCCAAAGTCTTACTTCACTCATGTAACCATAGAATGGACGTTCTCCCCACATAAACCCGGCAACCTTACCGATGAAGAATCCTCCTGATCCTTCTGAACCTAAGTCGAAACTTGGGGTATCCCATGTAGATTCAGCAGCTTTACTACCATTGATGTAAAGAACTGTTTTACCAGAAGGCTGATCATAAGTGAATGCTACGTGGTACCATTTACCTGTTTCAAATGCTTGAGTAGAATGATACTGTTTGGTTCCTGCAATCTGAATCCAGTCATTATGACCATCTGGTAAAGCTGTGTCACCAATACGAAGAATCAAAATTCCTTCATTACCCATAATGGTATTATTGCTCAGCAGTTGATTAATATAGATAAGTGCTTCATAAGTTACAGACTTATATATTGTTCCACTAGCCAAAGGAATCTTAATGTGATTACTTTGGAACTGAGCAGCTTTCTTAATCTGTACGGGCTTGGTTATGACAAAGTAAAGAATGTCAGTTCCCGCAATAGCAGGGATGGATGAAGATTGAATACATACAGGGAGCAGATAAGATTTACCTTCTTCTATATTTCCTAGATTTGAAAATTCTATAGGTACTTTTTCTGAGTAAATTGTTCCACTAGGTATGCTTGTTGTATTACTTCCTAATTTCACATTAGACGCATTAAGCATTTCATAGTTAGTCCCGTATTTCTTATTATATTCGTTTACTACATTCTGTCCTGCAATGCTATAGCATACTTCAACAGGAGAGGAGCATGCAGAAGAAACTCTGGATTGTAATTCATAAATGATAGGTTTATCATCTAGAACTTCAATGGTATGTTCTTTGCTTTCGAAGTAAACTTTTGCTTCCAGCAGGTCGCTTTCACTGTCATTGCAACTGTTCAGCAATACAGCTATGGTGCAAAACGCCAAATATTTTAATAGTTGTTTCATATCTTTAGAATTTCATGATTCGTATTATTTTTTCCCTTGATTGGCTTTCCATTCGTTGAATACCTGTTGATTGATTTGAATTGCCTGACGCATCCATTTATAATCGGGGGTATTGTCATAGTCATTGTCAAAACGATAGGCACCAACTCCTCCTTTATATCCTTCTGCTGGCATCCAGGCAGCTTGTTGTAATAGACGTCCTCCTGAAGTTGCATAAGATTCAAAGTTTTCTGTGATAATCAACTTTTCTGGGATGTTCCCTGGAGAATACTGATGAGGCGAAGAGCTTCCGTAAGATTGTGTTATCCAATAGTCTACATACTCTTCCATTTCAGGAGAAAAATATTTGATATCTCCGTCGATACATAATAACTTGTGTCCTTTGCCTTCTAGGTCACTTTTCGGACCAATATATTTGCCCATTTCTTTAACCAGTACCTGGATTGTTGTGTTATTCAGTGTTCCGTCTGAATCACTAAAACCAGCTCCCGGTTCCCAGTCGATATCAAAGCCGTCCCATTCACTGACAAAAAGTGAATCACAAAGTGCTTTAGCGTATTTGGCCAAGGCTTGATTCAATTCTTCCGTATTATCGAAATTGTGCGATTTGAATCCCCAGAAATCCCAGCGTGCGTATTTTTTTGCTGCTGCAAGTTCTGAGTCAGACCATCCTTCTTCGGCTGCCTGTTTTTCAATCTCATCGTAGATATATTCGGGAGTTCTGCCTTTTCCCAGGTGAGAAAGTAAGCTAACTTCCAGCAGTTTGATTCCTTTTACTTTCTGTGCAAATTCTTTGTCTGCCTTCTGTGCTTCAGTGATTTCATATCTTCCCGGAGCACCACTCCACATGGAGATGATATCCATACTGTCGGGTACTGAAGATAAGTAACCTTTTCTCATTACACCTGAAGGAGCCCAGTTTGAGAACCAGCCGAAAGCAACCGGACGTCCGTAGTTCTTAGCTGTTTCCTTATAGGCACGTAAGTTAGCGTAATATTCACTGTCTCCTAAAGTGTTATACCCGCCGATGTGTTCTACTTCTATGTTTTCTACATCGGTACAAGAGGTTATCATTGCTCCCAATAAAGGTATGATGTATAATAATTTTTTTAGTGTTTTCATGTCTTTACTGTATTAATTATTCGGTTATTATTTGCAGTCCCACCACAAGTGTGTACTAGGTAAGTCCTGTCCGTTGCTTAGCATTTTAACGGCTTCGTTATAAATCTTCTGTCCGTCAGCTGTTTGGTAGAAACTGATAGGATAAATCATTCGGCGAATACCTCCTTCTGTTGTAACTCCTTGGCTGCTACCTCTGTTTGCCATAACAGGATTCAGTTTAGGATATCCGGTTCTTCTCCATTCTGTCCAGGCTTCTTGTCCGTTAGGGAAAAGAGCAATCCATTTTTGGATCATGATTTTTTCGAGTTTCTGTTCTGTATTACCTTCAAATTTTACGGTTGTGGCGCAAGGAGCAGCAAAACTACAAGAATAACTTCCACCAACTTCATGCTTGATTGGGGTTTTACCAGAATTCATGTAAGCATCTACGGCTGAGCTGATTCCGTTTTCCTGGAAAGACATTTCAATACCTTGCTTATACAAGTCTTCTGCATTTCCAAATTCACCGCCCCATACTAAAGCAGCTTCAGCTCGCAGGAAGTAGACTTCGGAAGCACGTAACCAGTAAGTTGGTGTAGCTGCTTGTATGTTAGGTTTAGAAAACATCTTATATTCGTCATTCTTTCCATATAGATGTCCTGCAGGAACTGCCTGATACTGTTTCCCATCGAACGCTTCTTTTCCTTGTGTACTTTTAGAGTCTACTGGCAAGAAGTAAGCACTTAATCGAGGGTCTTCATATCCCATTAAGTAAGAGAACATAGACGAACCCATGCGAGATTCATCATATTGTTCAGACAACCAATAGATGTTGTTTCGGAATGTGTATCCGGCTCCTGTACTCATCTGAGCTTCATCGTCTTTGGCAGTCATGACACCAATGGAATGGTTCAATGCCTGTGAAACATATTGTTTCGATAAGGCTTCATCGGCGTAGCGGACACGCATAGCAAGACGGAGTAGCAGAGAATTTGCATATTTTACCCATTTGGTCGAGTTACCGGCATATACAACATCATATTCACTCATAACCTCTACACCATTTTCTGCCTTTTCTGTCAGGATCTCAATGGCTTCTGTCAGATCTTTAAATATAGCTGTATAAATATCTTTCTCGGAGTCGAATGGGATATTCATGGTAGCATCGGCTGCATGTGAATAAGGCATCGGACCGAAACATTCCAATGCTTTGTGCCAAGCTGAAATTTTCAGGATTTGTGCTAAGGCAAATACTTCAGGAGTATTGTTCTTCTCAGCTGCGGCTTTCAGCTTTTTCCATGGGTCAAGTGCGTTGGTATATGCACGTTTATAAGTTCCGGAAATCCAACTGTCATTCAAGAAATAGGTAACGTTACTGTTTCCGCCTCCCCATGTATTATTCTGTCCGAAGAAACCACTCCAGCAGTCAGCCGATAAGTGATAGTCTGTTTGATACTGATTGATAATGTCAGTATCATCTGCCTGTGTTCCTACTGGAAATACTGTACGTTCGATAGTAGTGATTAAACCACCTACAGCAACTCCGTCCATGACTCCTTCTTCATCGGTCAGCTCAAATGGATTGGTGTTGATTTCTTCGTAATTGCATGATGCCAATAGTGACACTGCAAATACGCCTGCTATAAATTTATATTGGTTTATCTTTTTCATAATCAAAGGGTTTGTTTTTTATAGTTTAAATTTAATGCCAAAACCGAAGCTGCGTACGCTGGGTTGCATGAAATAATCATTACCTTGTCCGTAAGTGCTTGTTGACGGTGTTAGCTCAGGGTCAAAGGGAGCTTTGCAATATAACATCCATGGATTGTTAGCAATGAAAGAAACGGTAACATCTTTCAGTACATTGGCAAACCATTTGTCTGGCATTGTATAACTGAATGTCATTTCTTGCAAGCGGATATTTGTTGCGCTGTACAGGTAGTATCCTGAAGTTTCATAACCTCCTGTACCAATCATTTGGTAGTATGTCTTTGCATCTACCCGGCCTTGTCCTGGGAACAGAGCACCTCCGGCGTCACGAGCTTCTGCAGAACGTTTGGATACACCGAAACGGTCGAGGATAGCTTCGGTAGAAGAAGTAACCACTCCACCAAATCGTCCGTTGATTAAGAAGCTGAATCCAAATCCTTTATATGACAGGGCATTGTTCCATCCCATGTTAAAGTCTGGAGATGTCTTTCCTAAGTATACAGGCTCACCTCTTTCCAGACCGAAGGTTCCGTCACTTTTTACTTCAACATATCCCTGACTATCTTTCTTGAAGAAAGTGTTTGCATAAATATCGTGAATACTTCCACCTTCTTTCAGAATAACGCGGCCATTGTCTTTCAGTACTTCCGGGATGTTAATCGGAGCTTCCATCAAATCGGTATGATAGTCTTTCACCATTTCCTTAATCTCATTTATATTCTTTGAGAATGTAAATGTAGAAGAAACAGCCAGACCGTTTTTAAACTTATCATTATAGCCGAAAGAAGCTTCCCAACCTCTATTTTCTACGTTACCTGCTTGCAGGTAAATCTTCTGATAACCGGTGAATTCCGGTAAATCTCCTAGGAATGTCTGGTTGTATGTATTCGATTTATAGTAAGTAACTTCTGCACTGAATTTGTTCCACAGGCGTAAGCTAACTCCCACTTCGTAAGATTTGGTGCGTTCAGCTTTAAAGTCAGTGAATGGATAAATATATGTCGGCGACGGAATACCTCCGACGATTGGAGTTGTTACTGTACCAGGAGTTAATCCAGAACGAGAAACTGGAGCACCAACTTCTGTATAAGAACCACGTACTTTCAAATAAGAAATAAATTCAGGAAGCTGTACCATTTCCGAAATAATACCAGACAAACCGATAGACGGATAGAAGAATGATTCTTCGTTGGTATTTACCAGACGAGAGTTCCAGTCGTTACGTCCGGTCAAGGTTAAGTAAAGCATACTCTTCCATCCCAGTTCGACGTTGCCGAAAATAGCATGGTTACGGATACGGCTGTCACCGCCTTTTTCTGAAGTACGGCCGTTTGACGGGTCGATATTGGAAACAGCAAATTTGTTAGGAACTTTCAGTAAGGTTCCTTTATATCCTCTTTCCAATGCCCAATAATTGGAATAACTCCATCCAAGGTTGGCAGAAATATTAAAGTCTTTGATCTGCTTATTAATATTTACCATGAAGTCAGCATATTCCTGACGGTCATTGTAATTGCTATATTCGTAATGTCCTTTAGTACCTTCTGCAAAAACCTGGTCGGAAGATGCATAAATCTTACGTTCGAATTTTACATAAGTATCGTCCATTCTGTAACGTGCAGCCAGATTAATCCAGTCGGTTATTTTATAAGTTAATCCGACATTGAACATGTAGCGGCTCTTATTGTTGGTTGAAACGTTACGGAATGCGGTCCAGTATGGATTCTGCGAGGCATAAGTTGATTCTGCTATCGGCCAGTACTGAACCGGAATTTTGCGGCTGTCGTCAAAGCGTTCGAAAGTTTTGATTTCTTCAAAATTTTCTCCTCGTGGAAAGAGGTAGGCTGCCATAACCGGATTCCAGTATTGACCTTGCGAAACCATGTTCTTGTCATCTTGCTTGATATACGATGCTCCTAAGTCAAGTTGTAACTTGTCATTCAGGAAAGTTGAAGTATTACGGATCGTAAAGTTCAAGCGGTTGTATGAGTTGTTGGGAACGATACCGTCAGAGTTGGTAGACGAGATAGAAGCAAATGTCTGGTTCTGTTTAGTACCGGTTGTTAAGGTCAATGAGTTGATAAAGTTAGTTCCTGTGTTGAAAAAATCTTTTTTAGGGTCATAATCAGAAGGAGTGGCGAGTTTTTCACCCCAGCTTTCATACATATCCTTTTTATTACCGTAAGTATTTTGGAATTCAGGAGTCATGTATGCTTTGCTGAATTCGGTAGAAGAAGAAAATGAAAGTTGCAATTTACCTTCTTTACCTTTTTTAGTGGTGATAAGGATCACACCGTTTGCTGCACTACTACCATACAATGCTGCTGCCGACGGACCGCTCAATACAGAGATACTTTCGATATCTTCAGGGTTGAAGTCGGCAATACCTTCAGTTCCGGCCTTTCCTTCACCCATGATACCACTGTCTGTATTTCCCATGTTTGTATTGAACAATGGAATACCGTCTACTACATAGAGTGCATTGTTATCACCTTCTATAGATTTTGCACCACGCATTACTACACGTGTAGCACCACCGACACCACTGGCACTCTTGTTGATGCTTACACCGGCAATTTTACCATTCAGTGAGTTTACGAAGTTAGCGTCTTTTACTCTTACAAGCTCTTCTGATTTTACTTGCTGAACATTGTATGACAACGCTTTTTCTGCACGTTTGATACCCAACGCTGTAACAACCACTTCGTCCAAGCGTTCTGTATCTTCTCGCATAGTAACATTGATTACACCTTTATCGGCCATAAATTCTTCAGATTTGTAACCGACATAAGAGAATTGCAGAATTGCATCAGGGCTTGAAACTGTGAGTGAATAATTACCGTCAAAATCTGTTATAGCGCCATTACTGGTACCTTCTTCCTTTATCGTAGCACCGATAATTGGTTCACCGTTTGCATCGACAACCTTTCCAGATATATTCGTTGGCTGTTTTTTATCGGATTTTTTCTTGATAGGGGTAATAACAATCTTATTACCTGAAACTTTATAAGATAAGTTCTGTTTTGCCAGTTCACTTGTAAGTAGGTCTTTCAGTTCTTCATCTTTAACAGACAGAGAGATGCCTGTTTTACCGTTTACTTCTACATCTCTGTATGAGAAGCGGTAGGGAGTTTGTTTTTCAATAGCAGTAAAAAGTTCTTTTACCGATGCGTTATTCAGGTTGAGGCTGACTTTTCCGGTTTGTGCATAACCACCGGTAAATGTAAACATACACAAAGATGCACATAAAAGGCAAATCTTACTACGCTTTTTACTATCTTTGTGCAAATCAGTAAATTGATGTTTGATTTTCATAAGTACGTAATAAATTTAGGTTTAAAGTTCGGTTTTACTATGCGCCAACATAGTTTTACTTATGGACTGAGCCATTTCCCCGGATGATTGCCGATTGTCCGGGGATGTTTTTTTCATGTTTTCATCTGTCTTTTCATAGTTTTAAGGTTAATATTTAAATTAGTTGTTATTCTATGGTTATGGTTTCTTCATCCATTGTGTATTCAAATCCGTAGTGTATTTTCAACACATTCAGAACGCTTCTTATATTTTCATCATTAAAAGAACCTGTATACACATCCTGTAATATATTTTTATTCTTTATGTTGAAAGTTACTCCGAATTTACGTTCCAGACATTGGAATACATCTTTCATCTTCTCATGTCGGAAAGTAAGCTCTTTGGTCAGCCATGCTGTTTCCATTTTATTTGAAGTTTCTTCAAGACTCAATAACCCTGTTCGTTTATCGTATATCACTTTCTGGTTCGGCTTTACATTCAATGTATTATGAGCGGGATCTTTTGTTGTAACATTGACACTTCCTTCTACAAGAGCCATTTCAACAAAATTTTTGTGCTCATACGCATATACATTAAATGTTGTTCCTGTTACTGTAATATCCATTACTTCAGTGCCTACAATGAACAGTTTCTCTGTGTTCTTTTTAACTTCAAAATATCCTTCACCCGACAATTCTACCTTACGGTTATCACGTCCGAAATCCTGTTTGTAGGACAGTGATGATTTTGCATTCAGATGTACAAGAGTTCCATCGGGCAATGTTACCAATGAAGTTCCATGTTCACCTGAGTTTATGGTTATATTTTGCTGAGCAAGATATTCAATATCTTTATGCTGAGTGTAGTATAAAACACTAATGCCACATGATAGTATCAAAAGAATGGATGCTGCTATTTGTAACCAATATTTTTGCACCTTCATGAATGGCGTTATGTGTCTTTGCTTGTTCAGTTTTCTATACAGAGAGTTTATTTTATCTTGTGATAAAGGCTCATAGCTGTTGAATTTATCCCATTCGTCAGAAAACAGAAACTCTAAATCAGCTTCAGATGACTGGTTTATCTTTGCCGATAACTCTTTAAATTCCTCAGAAGATATAGCTCCCGAACGGAATTTATCTAATAAATCTTTTACCTTGTTCTGTATGTTTGTGTCCATAAAACTATTACCTTGTTTATTGGTAATATCCACAAACACGTAAAATATAACATGTATATTTCTATGTTAGAAAACATAAAAATTAGAAATGGCTTAAAAAAAGGAGTAATATGAAAGAATATTGCTGAAGTTCGGTTCGTATTATTTTTAAGGCCGTTGATAATTGGTTACGTACTACTTGCTCTTTTATGCATAGTTGCTCTGCAATTTCTGCAACAGATAAATTTTGTTCCTTGTTTAGTTCAAAAATCTCACGTTGGCGTGGAGTAAGTTTTTCTTTAGCTTGTTTTAGTGCTTTGCAGAACTGATCGAAGTCTATTTGTTTTTCAGCTTCATCTCCTGAAGTTCGTATGTTGTCATTATATTCTATAAACTCCTCCATTGAGGTGTTGTTTAACTGTCGGCGTAACTCCTTAAGCAATAAATGATAAGCAATTGTAAACAGATAAGCTTTGAATGATGACTCGGCATCTAGTTTTTCTCGGTTAATCCATATGCGATAGAATGTTTCCTGTACGACATCATCTGTTGTTTCTTCCGATTTTAAGTATTGATATACAAATTGATATAGCCTTGATACCCACATTTCGTACAAGGATCGGTAGGCTTTTTCGGAACCGGATTTTACAGATAATATTAATCTTTTTTCATCTATCATATATTATATAAGGTTAAGAACTATCTATTTTTGTGCTATAAATATGCAAATTTAATATTTTCTTTTATTAGTTGAACATATTGGTTGGTTATAGTTGGTGGTATGTGCAAATGTTTTTTGAAGCATTTATTGTTTATGTTGTTGCAAGACCTGATAATGGTTGTCACTTTATAAAGTGATCGTTTGAATAATCCTTCTGATAGTATCTCACAGATTGCTTGTCTGGCAATTGAGGAAGAGGTTCAGTAATTCCTGATTGGCGGTATTATCTAACTGCGTTCCTTTTTCTGCTTCGAATATATTGAGTGTAGATGAACATTCTCCACAAATGTCTATGCCTATTATTTTTTCATGTTTCAGGATAATAGATAACAAATGCTCCAGTTCATTTAATGTAAGGGAGCCTTGATCCCAATTGGTAACGGCAGACTGTGGGTTAAGTACATCCTTATCTACAGAAATATATACCGGAGTATCGATTGTTTCGTTAGAAAACTGTTTCCACGAAGCTTCGTGTTGCAGACTTTGTTCGCTATAAAATTCCACTGTTTGCTGGTATTTAGGAGAAACATGCTTGATTAGGTTTTCGGATGCTCCTATGATAATTACTTTGCGTAAATAAGGGTTCGATTCTATAGTATCTTCTACCCAGCTTCCGCACGAAATCATTTCTTCGAAAAGAGGGGGCTGCATGTCTGGATGGTGATCGAATACTATTAACGAAAAAGGTTGCTGTATTTTATCTGTCCAAAACTTAGTCAGATAATGATAGTTGCCAGAGTCGATGAAATGAATCCCATCTGCTGGATAGTTTGCTATTACTCTTTTCAGTGCATGTGCGCCCTCTTTGTCACAGTAGCATTCTACACCTTGCAAGTGTGTACAGTCTAGCCATGTAAATTTTTTATTGTGGGAGAAGGGTTCGTAATCATATACTCCCGTAAAGTTCATAATAACAACTGGCTTGTTCATAGTAGAAATAAAAAAATCCCTGTCCCGGATTTTCTCTGGAACAGGGATTTGGTGGTTAGAATCGTTTATTTAATTTCAATCACTCTATTGGCTTGTTTCTTTTCTTCCTGTGTCATCTTTGGCAATTCAATGTTAAGAACACCATTATCGACAGAGGCGCTGATTTTTTCTTTTTCAACATCTTCTGGCAGGATCATACACTGTTCGAATTTAGAATAAGAAAACTCGCGGCGTAAATATTTCTTTTTTTCGTCTTTTGTTTCGTTCTTTTTCTCCATTGATATTACCAACTGATTATCTTCGGTAAGATGAATGTTGAAGTCTTCTTTTGTCATACCCGGAGCTGCAACTTCTATTTTATAGCTGTTGTCGTTTTCAACTACGTTAATAGCTGGAGCCGTTGCATTGGCTTTTTCCATCCAATCGTTATCAAAGAAATCATTGAAAATACTTGGTAACCAGTTCTGATTGTAATTTCTTCTAATCGGCATCATAATTGTAATCTCCTATTATTTAAGTTCTTTTATTAATCTTGTTTCTTAGAATCGCTCCTCCTTTCGCTTTCGCGATTCACCCGATATTGTGCAAACTGTATGCCCGTCTGGTATGCCTGACATTATGATAGAATATTTTAACCTTCGTTGAAAGAAAGCCAGTTGAATTAAACTTTGATAAACATAGCATAGTGTCAATCGGTCATAAAAGTGGACAGGATGTCATTTTATATTTAGTGCCCGATTTGTATTCTTATCATTTATTCCTTATTTTTGCGCTTGTAACATTTAATATTTTATATTTATGAAGAAGATTTTATCGGCCTTAATGATTGTAGCTTGCTTGTTTATGGCAATGCCGGCACAGGCTCAGTTTCAGTTTGGTCTAAAAGGGGGACTGAACATTTCGAAATTGACTTTTTCGGAAGACATTGTAAAAGGAGATAATCGTACCGGATTCTTTATTGGTCCGATGGCTGAGTTTACAATTCCTATTGTAGGTTTGGGAGTTGATGTCGCTGCCTTGTATAATCAGTCGGGTGCAAAGGCTCAAAGTGGCAATGAGGAAGTCAGCCAGACTTTTAAAAGCATTGAGGTTCCTGTTAACCTGAAGTGGACGTTAGGATTAGGAAGTACACTGGGTGCTTATATTGCAGCAGGACCTCAATTCGGATTTAATGTAGGAAGCGGACATTTTACTGAAAGTTTCGACATGAAGTCGTGCAATACTTCGTTCAATGTAGGAGCTGGTGTAAAATTACTCGGTCATTTGCAAGCTGGAGTTAATTATAACTTTGGACTGAGCAAAATGGCTAGATCGGTAGATGATCAGATGACTATTGAGATGAAACGAAATACCTGGCAGATATCATTGGCTTACATGTTTTGATATACCAGGATCTGTATAAATAAAGGTGGAGAAAGCTTCTGTATGAACAGAATTTCTCCACCTTTATTTATGTGTTTATAAACTACTGCTTGTCAGTCGCATGGATATATTACTCCCCATTCTTTTCTGAGGTTGTCCATTTGTTTCATGATGCGTAATGTTTCGGCATGAGGCATGTACGGCGATTCCAGCCATCCCTTTTCAATAGCTTCGATGGAGGCATATACCTGATACTCGTAGCCGCTGATCTGTTCCGGTGCATGATATACCGCTATGGTTTTATAGTTTTCATCGACAACCCGTACCGATTCAGGGCAGTTGATATTTTCTACAATCAGATGCCCTTTGTCGCCCGAAATAACTCCCATTCTGTCACTTTTTGCATAGATACTCGATTGCAGGGTTGCCATTCTGCCATCTTTATAAAAGAGTGTTATACTTTCTTGCGCGTCGACTCCCGTTTGTGTCTTCTGGCAGACAGAATGAGTTTCAGTAATATCGCTTCCGAAAGCCATTGCAGCAAAGTTTAGTGTATAGACTCCAATATCGAGCAGAGCTCCTCCTGCAAGTTCCGGACGGATAATTCTTTCTTTGTTGCTTATCGGATAGCTGAGGTTAGCCGACAAGGTATACGGTGTTCCGATTACTCCTTCTTTCAGCAGTTCTTGTATTTTAAGTGAAAGGGGCATATACCGGGTCCATATAGCTTCGGTAATGAATACTCCTTTTTCTTTGGCGAAAGCAAGGAGATCTTCAGCCTGACGGGCGTTGGCGGTAAAAGCTTTTTCGCATAATACGGGTTTACCTTTCTCAATACACATATGTGCATTGTCGTAGTGCATGGCATGTGGAGTTGCGATATAGATTAAGTCGACTTCAGGATCGCTTGCCAGTTCTTCGTAGGAGCCATATGCCTTAGTGAATCCCCATTTATTCGCAAATGCTTCTGCTTTCTCCTGATTGCGCGATGCTACGGCATATCGTTCTACTCCTTTCATCTTTTCCAGTGTGGCCGCCATCTTTTGGGCGATACCTCCACAGCCTATAATACCTATCTTATATATCTTCATTTTGGTTGATTTAAGAGTTTCTTTACAAAGCTATAAAAGTTTGCCTGACGTTCCAAATGGGATAGAACTGTTTTTTGTAACTTTGCAGCCATGAAGAAGTACGTGGATGTCATAGTGCCTTTGCCCATAGCCGGACAATATACTTATTCCGTTCCCGATGAGTTGGCGGATAAGATAAAGGCAGGCTGTCGGATCGTCGTTCCGTTCGGGAGCAAGAAGTATTATACGGCTATTGTAACCAAAGTACACCAAACGGCGCCTGAGGCCTATGAAACAAAAGACATTATGGAGGTACTCGATGAATCTCCTGTTTTGTTGAGGCGACAGTATGATTTCTGGCAATGGCTGGCAGATTATTATCTCTGTACGCTGGGAGATGTATACAAGGCTGCCTTACCTTCTGGAATGAAGCTGGAAAGCGAAACATTAGTTGTCTTAAATCCGGAGTTTGAGGCACTGCAACCTCTTTCCGAGAAGGAACAGCTTATTCTTGATCTGTTGGGTAACGATTCGGAGCAATGTATTACACAACTGGAAAAGTCCAGTGGAATAAAGAATTTGTTGCCGGTAATCAAAGCTTTATTGGAAAAAGAGGCGATTCTGGTAAAAGAAGAGCTGAAACGCAGCTATAAACCGCGTGTAGAGAGTAGGGTGCGATTGTCTGCTGCTATGCAGACAGAAGAGGCCGTCCATCGTCAGTTTGATGCATTGGCACGTGCTCCCAAACAACTGGCTCTACTCATGAAATATATAGAGCTGTCCGGCTGGACTGAAGAAAAGAAAGAACTTAAGGAAGTTTCCCGTAAGGCTTTGTTAGATTCGGCTGGTGCTACTAGTGCAGTGCTTAATGGATTAATTGGAAAAGGAGTTTTCGAAATTTACTCGTTCGAAATCGGACGTTTGTCTGCCGAGCAAGTAAGTGTATCACCTTTGAACCCTTTAAGCAGTGCCCAGCAGCAGGCGTATAACGAGATCCTGACGCACTTTCATCAGAAAAATGTCTGCTTGCTTCATGGTGTTACTGCAAGCGGAAAGACTGAAATCTATATTCATCTTATTCAGCAGGCAATTCAGGCAGGAAAGCAGGTGTTGTATTTGTTGCCGGAGATAGCACTGACTACACAAATCACCGAACGTTTGAAAAGGGTATTTGGTAACCGGCTGGGAATTTATCACTCCAAGTTTCCGGATGCTGAACGTGTAGAGATATGGCGTAAACAACTTACCGATGACGATTATGATGTAATACTTGGAGTACGTTCTTCGGTTTTTCTGCCTTTCCGGCGTTTGGGACTGGTTATCGTGGATGAAGAACATGAAAATACCTATAAACAGCAGGATCCGGCTCCACGTTATCATGCGCGCAATGCAGCTATCGTACTGGCATCGATGTTCGGAGCAAAGACACTGTTGGGTACGGCTACACCTTGTATCGAAACCTATTATAATGCTGTTCATGGAAAATACGGCTGGGTACAGCTTACCGAACGACATCAGAATGTTTTGCTTCCTCATATCGAGGTGGTAGATATCAAGGAACTTGCCCGAAAGAAGCGGATGACGGCTCAGTTTTCTCCACTCTTGCTTCAGAAAATCCGTGAGGCACTTGAACAGAAGGAGCAGGTTATACTTTTCCAGAACCGCAGAGGATTTGCTCCGATGATAGAATGCCGTACGTGTGGATGGATACCGAAGTGTAAGAATTGTGATGTCAGTCTGACGTATCATAAAGGATTGAATCAGCTGACCTGTCATTACTGTGGTTATACTTATGAAGTTCCAAAGTCTTGTCCGGCATGTGGAGGGGTAGAACTGATAAACCGAGGATTTGGAACCGAGAAGATAGAAGATGATATTAAACTGGTATTTCCAGATGCCCGTGTGGCTCGTATGGACTTGGATACCACGCGTACCCGTACCGCATATGAAAGGATCATTGCCGATTTTGAGGATGGCAAGACGGATATTCTGATTGGTACACAGATGGTTTCAAAAGGACTTGACTTCGACCGTGTGAGTGTTGTTGGTATTTTGAATGCGGATTCGATGATGAACTATCCGGATTTCCGTTCGTATGAACGGGCTTTTCAGTTGATGGCGCAGGTTGCCGGGCGTGCTGGAAGAAAGAACAAACAGGGGCTGGTAGTGCTACAAACCAAATCTCCCGATCTTCCTTTGATCGCTCAGGTAGTAAGCAATGACTATGGAGGATTGTTCCAATCACAAATTGAAGAACGTAATTTGTTTAAGTATCCGCCTTTTTACCGGTTGATTTATGTGTATTTGAAACATCGTAAAGAGGAAGTACTCGATCAGGCTGCCGACTTGATGGCCGGGTACTTAAGAAACGGACTTGGTAGTCGTGTGCTGGGACCCGACCGTCCTCCAGTGTCGCGTATACAGACTTTATTTATTAAAAAGATTGTAGTGAAAATTGAACAACAGGCTTCGATGTCGAAAGTGCGTGAATATCTTCAGCAAGTGCAACGTGCCATTGTTGAGGATGAACGTTTCCGTTCGCTGTTGGTTTATTACGATGTCGATCCGATGTAAAAAATATTCGTATGAAAATAGAACTGGATGTACATACGCATACCGTAGCAAGCGGTCATGCTTTTAGTTCCTTGCAGGAAATGGCACAGGCTGCTGCTGGTAAGGGATTGAAATTATTAGGGATTACAGAACATTCACCGGGTATACCGGGTACATGCGATCCGATTTATTTCCGTAACCTGCATGTGGTTCCGCGCCAGATGTATGGAATAGAACTTTTGTTGGGAGCAGAAATTAATATTCTCGACAGCGAAGGCAATCTCGATCTGGATGAGTTTTATTTGAAGATTCTTGACTTGCGTATTGCCGGTATTCATTCACTTTGTTATAAGTGGGGGACACCCGAAGAGAATACACATGGTATGGTTCAGGTTGTGTCTAATCCATATATTCATATCATTAGTCATCCGGGTGACGGGACTGCAAAGTTGAACTTCGAGCCTATTGTACTTGCGGCAAAGGAGCATCATACGTTGCTTGAGATAAATAATTCATCACTGAAACCCTGTCGGGGCAAAGTTGACGCCCGGAGCAATAATCTGGAAATACTGAAGTTATGCCGTCGCTATGATGTTCCGGTGATTTTGGGTAGTGATGCACATATCTCGTTTGATATTGCCACCTACGATTATGCATTGGAGCTGGTAAATGAAACTGAGTTCCCGGAAGAGTTGATTATGAATACTAGCGTAAGCAAGTTTAAAAAATATTTAGGTATCGGAGTATGAAAAGAATCTTGTTTGTTTGTCTTGGGAATAAATAGAAAAATATTAATAATTTATATATCGCTGAAATATAGAAAGTTCTGATTAGTTTATTATCTTTGTAGTGTAAACCAAATATAGGTTTTACACAATAAAATGTAAACTACAAGGTAAACTAAAAAGTAAAGGTATGAAACGGAATATGCCAACTATTTCAGTGGTATTATACACTTCAAAAACGCTTGCTAATGGTGAACATCCTATTATGCTGCGTGTATGCTATAATGGTAAACGCAAATATAAAAGTATGGGTATATCTTGCAAGCCTCAAGAGTGGAGCGATGACAAACAGCGAGTAAAGGGTAAACGTGCCAATAGCCTCAACTCTATTATCACAAAGGAATTAGCTGATGCGCAGAATTATGTTTTGAGTTTGGAAGGCAAAGAGGACTATTCAGCCTCAACGATTATTTCCGATTTACAGAAAACAGCACCAACAAGGCTAACCTTATTTGCATTGTTTGAAGAACGAATTGAGTTTTTTAAGACTGAAAAGGGTAAATATAATACGGCTACAGGATATCGGACTTTACTTAACCGAATAAAGAAGTATACCAACGGTAAGGATTTAGAATTGTTTGAGGTGACAACAAATTGGCTTCGCTCGTTTGAAGAATACTTACGCTGCCATTATGTAGATAATTCTATCCGAAAGTTTTTTGACTGTTTCCAAGCTATCTTTAATTATGCCACAACCAAAGAATATATTAAAGAGACACCATTTACGACCTTTCAATTCAGTAAAAAACTGAATTGTCAAACAAGGAAAAGGGCACTAACTTTACAAGAAATGACATCTCTTATGGTATATTATTTTAATAGATATGGAAGATTGGGGATTGAAAATAATGATGTATATGGTGAGTTGTCAGAAAAGCAATATTGGGTTAATCAAAAGTTTAAGCCACGTGGAACCACTAAATTAACGACCATTAATGCAGAACAATTTTCGCTCGCATTATTCCTTTGTAGTTACCACTTTCAAGGTATGGCTCTTGTTGACCTTGCTAACTTAAAAAAGAAAGATTTGCGAATAGTTGAAATTACAGACAGTAAGAAGTTTATTAAAGATGCGGCTGAATTTGGATATGATTATGCGATTGATAAATTGAGGAAAAAATATTGTTATGAGATTATAACAACAAGGCAAAAGACTAATCACCCCACAAAGATTATCGTTGATGTAAATCTATTAATGCCATACCTGTATCCGTTTGGCTCATATATTGATGGAGAAAGGGGCTTGAGTGAGAATGAATTAGAGGATTATATATTTCCAATTTTTGATAGAGATAATGATACAGAAGATAAGAAGTTCAGCCGTATGGCATATATGAATTATCTTGTTAATGTCAATCTGAAACGTATTGCAAGGCGATTAGGTCTTTCTGAGGGCATAACATTCTATTGTGCTCGGCACAGCTATGCTTCCGCTTTGTATCATGCCAATGTTCCTATGGGGTTAATTGCACAAAACATGGGACGTAATCCTGCCGAAATTGAAACATATCTGAAGGAGTTTGATAATGAGAATATTTATAATGCAAATTTAAGATTGTATTTGTCGGAGCAACCCGAATATAGGTATATTATAGAGAAATCCCGTGATGAAGAAAGAAAGAGATTAAAAGAAGAAGGGAAATTGGGTATGTTAGAGATGCTTGAAGATATATGGGAAGGCTACGATGAAGAACCATTTATTTAATAATCTATGGAGTTGAGGCGGTGGACTCTTGAACCGAAAAAGCCAATATTACTATCTAATATAATGGATAAGCCTCATCAATTATCCATTGTATTATATATAACTTTCAGTATATTATTTGATTTGTTGGGAGACATAATTGCCTGAATTTAAGCTCTGTAACTTGCCTCTTATTGTTCTTATTAGTAATAAGCACAGTAAGAGGCATACTGTTTGCCATGTACGAAAAATTTTTTTCATATTTTCCATAAAAAAGACTTATTAAGGTTGATATTTTTCCCATTGTTACTATATTTATATATATAAACTATTAAATATGAGACAATACAGAGAATTATCAGATTTGACAAAATCAAAGATTAGTCAGGCGATGAAAGGGAGAAGTAAATCAACAACACACAAGGAAGCTATAAGCAACAGTCTAAAAAATTATTGGAAAACAATACCGAATAAACCGACACAAAAAAGGTAGGCTAATAAACCTACCTTATGTTACCACTTCTCAAGGTGACAAAACTTGCTAAACAGCAAGCAAAATAAAAGCATATATAGTACATAAATGATTACATTCGACAAAATTAAAATTATAACAAAGATTGCATATGTTACAAATATAAATATCGATAAATTCATGATTATTAGTAAAAAAGGAAATATTCTTTACTATAAATATCAACAAGATAAGCCATACAACTTGTTAGTTATGATTAATTACCAACATAATGAGTTGATATTGGAGTTTACAGGAAAGATCCTGCTTGATAAATATCCAAGCCTCATCAATAGAGACAACATAAAAGACTGCCTATCAGAGATAAATAAATTAGATATTTGTTCTTTAGATGCAGATGCTATAATACAAGATAGCGAAGTTGTAAAATGTGATGTGACAAAAGATGTTGAATTTGAATACATAGATAAGATATTAAAAAATATCAGACCAAACATTGCGAACCACAATAAATGGAAAGATAAACCATATCATGGTAAAGAAGGCATAACTTTAGAGAATATAGCAAAAACTCCAAAATACAAAAAGCGTCTGATAATATACGATAAAGCTAAAGAATTAAATTCAGCCAACAACAATGAATTTTTATCAGCCTGCTCAAATTCAGAAAAAATAATATCATATTTCAAGAATAAGATACGCTTTGAGTTAAACATCAATACAATGGAGCAGATAAGGCAGCTTTTAAATATTCCAAATAATAATCTTATAACCGTCCTAAATTCATGCAGTAACCCTATTTTGTCGGTTATCGATGAGGCTCTTGTATATAGTGACTTTCAAGAAACACCTATGACTCTGAAGGATTATGAACATAGCCTATTACTCAAAGAATGTAATTATGATATGAGTGTTGTTGAGGCTAAGGTCAGGTCATTAGTTAGTAAAAACACTTATATAAAACGTGTGATGCAACCATACAAGGAATTATATACTCAAATGCAAGCCTCATCATGCCAACGTTTGAACATAAGAGAATTAGTAGCGTGAGCGTATTCAAGCAACAAGTGTATTCAAATAAATCAGCAAATAACTAAGAATACGTTTATGTTTTGTATTTAATTTATTCTTTGATTTATTTGCATACATGAAAGAAAATGCTTACCTTTGTTTCAGTAAATGAAGGAGTTAATAACCCAATAATATATCAGTTTATGAAAGCAGTTATATACGCTCGTGTTAGTTCAATATCTGACAGACAAAATACAGAAAGACAAATTGAGGATTTGAAAGCTTATGCTTCTGCTAATTGTTATAAAGTAGAGAAAGTATTTTCTGAAAAAATTAGTGGTGCAAAAAAGAATGCAGAGCGTGAAGTGCTTTTGGCTTGTTTGGACTATGCTAAACAGAATGGAATTGATATAATTTTGGTGAGTGAGTTAAGCCGATTCGGTCGTGCAATATGGGAAGTGCTTGAAACGGTGAAGTATTGTGCTGACAATTCTATAAACGTATTCTTTCAGAAAGAAGGATTACAGATTTTGGATGAGAAAGGAGAAGTTTTACCAACGATGGCAATTTATATAAGCTGTCTTGGATTTGCCGCTGAAATGGAAAGAAAAAACATAGCATTTCGTCTTAATTCAGGTCGTGAATTGGCTAAACAAAAAGGCATAAAGATGGGGCGAAAAGAAGGCTCTATAAAGTCTAAAGAACAAAAAGCAGAAGAATACAAGCAAGTAATTAAGGAACTTAAACGAGGTACAAGTATTCGTAAAACTGCTAAACTATGCGATGTCTCAGTCTCAACTGTTCAAAGAGTTAAAGCTGAATTTAATCTGTAAAGCAAAAAGGGAGGACAAACCTCCCTTCTTTATTTGTATAAAATTAAAGCCATTATAACTCTGTATAGTCAAAAATTAACGTTCCATTCAGTGTTACTGCATCATCTTCATTTTCACTATTAACAACCTTCACATGACCAAACTCCAAAGTAATTTTTCCCGAATTATATTCTTTAATATACAATGAACCACTAACAATATTATTATATTTTGTTTCTTGCATAATTCCTGTTATATGCACAACTGACCCTCCCAATATATCAAGTTGCTTATCAGATAAATTATTTAAATCTATATCCTCAACAAATATCTCAACATTATATAATGGATACATATCATCTACATCAGAAGGTGTTGAATATAATTCAGCTTGTATTCCTGCACGACCTTGTGACGCAATGTTTATGAAAGTATTAGTGGCACCCGTATTTTTTCTATTATAGTAATTAACTCCATTTATTGTAAAGTCAGACCCTACAGTATTAGGGGTATCATCATTGCTGCATGAAGTTAGTCCTAATGAAAAAAATGCAATGAAAAATAAAATTGTTTTGAATAAATAATGTTTCATACCTCTATTATTTAGTGTTAACAATACTACTTTGGTTATAAATGTACTACCGACTATTTATTTCGTTTCCTATTTTTTATTAAATAAAGAAGTTATCCTAAAGTCTGCTACATCTCCATTCTGATATAAATCAATATAGCCTGTACTTTGATTTTCTATTTTTGTTACAATTCCCAAATTACCATCTAAGGTTTCATAATCAGCTACCCATTCATAGCGTATTATACCATCATGTTCATCTACTTTTTCCACGGAAATCACACGTGAATGTCTAAACTGATTTTTCAATTCTGCTGAAACTTTAGACTTAACTTCACTATCACTAAATGAAGAACAAGCTGTTAGAAAAATTAATGCCAATGTATAGATTATATTTTTCATTTTAATTATAAATTATACAATATGATGATTACAAAATTAAGGAGAAGACAAACAAAAAAAGTGGATTATTTACTATTGGTACCGTCTCTTTACTCAGATTTTTTGCATTAACTGTTGTTGTCGTTATTGTGCTTAATTATTATATCAAGAACGGCTGCAAGTTTTTGAGCACTACGAGCATTAGTATTATATACAATATTAGGATATTCTACATTATCAAGTATAATATTAATCTCATAGTTATGTTTGACCTCACCGTCAACCACTTCCGAATGTTTGTACACCTCATAATTTTCTATTTCACTATACTTGAACTCCTGACCATTGATTATAGCCAATTCCAAATTATTATAAAAAAAGGTCCTTCCAAAATCAATCTCAAGTGTTGGTTTGCCATACTTTTTGAAAACACGTTGTCTTTCTCTGTTCAGATACCAAAGAAGTGCACCCGAAATTATTATAAACGCTGATATTGCAATAGCAATAATAGTACTATTATCCATAATGATTTTGACTTTATTAATTATTAAAAACAATAGAAATAAGTCCAATGCGAAGGGAGACAACATAAAAAGCGTGGACTTTACGCTGTACCGACTTCCAAGGTATCGCCAAACACCCAATCAACCATATACAACAGTAAAAGCCCACGCCGATGAGGACGCAGGCATTACCTTGTCATCTTTGGTTGATTTCTGTTAAATTGGCGATTTTTGGAAATCCACAAGATACAAGCTAACGCTCTTTATATTATATGTCTTTTAGTATTATCTATACCATAGGCAAAATTATTTTAGTTTACAGCACAAAATTAGCACTTTTCATTTTATTTAGATTGAAATAAAGAAGAAAAATCACCGTAAATCAATTCTAATATTTAATTTTGCAAGATTAAGATGCTATAACAAGGTGTAATTATTGTAAACCACAATGTAAACCGATATATTATAATGAAAGATAATCAATTGATAAACAATAAAAAATATAAGATACTTTTTGTTTGTCTTGGCAATATATGCCGTTCATCTTCGGCAGAAGAAATTATGCGTACGTATATCAAACGTGCGGGACTGGAAAAGGAGATAGAAGTAGATTCAGCGGGAATCAGCAGTTATCATCAAGGAGAACTTGCTGACGACCGGATGCGTACACATGCTATTCGCCGGGGGTATAACATTACTCACCGTTCACGTCCTGTTCGTACTGATGATTTTTATGAGTTCGATTTGATTTTGGGTATGGATGACCGCAATATTGATGCCTTGAAGGAGAAAGCTCCTGATGTGGAAACGGAACGGAAAATAGGCCGGATGACCGACTATTGTCGGGTGAAGGTAGTCGACTACGTTCCTGATCCTTATTATGGCGGGGCTCAAGGATTTGAAAATGTACTTGACATACTGGAAGATGCTTGCGGAGGTTTGCTCGATAGCTTGACTCAAAAACTCTGATTGATGATTGTAAGATCTCCAGTTTATATTTTTCTTTACGCCGATATACTGCTTCTTGTAAATAATTGATAACCAATGTATATCGGCGTATAAGAAAAACATCAGCATATTTTGTCGGAAATATCAGCATATTTTCCTGAACTTTTCTCGATGTTTTTTGAAAATTTGTACAAAAAATAATAGAGTTAGGAGAGGAGCTGATTAGACTTGCTTTTTACCTGCACTTAAAGAACTGGTTGTATGTGTAAATTACATATATTTTTCTTTCCAGTGTTGATATTCTTCATTGAGTGATTCGGGAGCCTGATTGTACCAGCTGTAACCATTTCGACGCTCATATCCAAGTTCGGAAAATGATTTACGGGGAACTCCATCACGGTCGCAGAATAGCGGCTCTTCGTTTTCCAGGTCGTAAAAACGTGCCCATACAGGTCCGACTTTTTCGTCTTTCACTACGTGTGTGTCACGCTTGCCTTCAGGAGTTATGAACCGCTCAACACGTATGCCATATAATTTATGTAAATCAAGCCACTCCATTGCACCATTGACTGCTGCCTTTACCCGTTCGTCCGGATCGGGGAGTTCCATTAGCAGGTGAACCAGTGAGCAGCTTTCTGCCGTGCAGAAGGAAGGCAATTCGAATGTTCGGGCCGGAGCTGGTTTTAAGGTTATGTTGTCGTGTTGCTGACACCATATGGTCGGTTTACCATTTACTCTGATTTGAGTATTCAGAATACATTCTATCCCTTTATCGAAAGCGGCGGACAGACGTGCTTTCATTTCATCGTTTACCAGTATATCGAACGGAGCTTTTCCGTCACGAAGGTTTCGGATGATTTCCATTGTCTGTACCATGGCATCATCGTTGTATGTAATATATACTTGATATCCCCTATGTTCAGGCCAGAACTGTGGCCATCCTCCGTTGTCATACTGTCCGCTTAGGATAAACTCCACTCCTTTAAGAAAGGCTTCTTTATAACGTTCTTCGGGAGATTGTTGATAAAGTCTTGCCAGATAAGTCAATTCCAGAATGGTGGCGTCATTGTCGGTCGTAGAGTCATTGCGCCTGTCTTTATCTCCTAATACGATAGGAAGTTCTCCACCCAGCGGGCGGTGAATAGGAATGTTCTTAGGCCATCCTCCTGTTGTACGTTGAAAAGCTAGCACATTATCGGCAATCCGCTTTGCTTCATCGGTTGTGAAAAAACTGTCCGGACTGTTTCTTACAATTCGTTTCCATTCTCTGGTTGTATATTCATAATCCTTGAGGGAAAGTGCTTGTTGGGAAGATGCCGGCATTGCCATTAGTGCACAAATAGCACACGTCAGAAGATTTCTGCCGCTTGCTTTGAAGAAAGTATTTTTCATATCTGTATGTGTTTAGGTTTTACATCTCAAAATTATCAAAGAAGTGCCTATACAGATAATAAAAATTGTTCTTTCCTTGGTCTTTTTTGTGCAATGCCTTTTATTTCTTCAGTTCCGGATAGCTGATACGGGTATGGTACATGGTTTTCAGCTTTTCTTTAAAGACACTTTTTACTGTAGCAATATCTTTAAATGTTATCGGACATTCCTTGAAGTATCCTTCTTGTACCTGGCTGTCTATGATCTTGTCGACAAGTCCGGAAATACTTTCTTCAGTATATTCCTTCAAGCTTCTTGAAGCTGCTTCTACCGAGTCGGCCATCATCAGGATAGCCTGTTCTTTGGTAAACGGATTGGGACCCGGATATCTGAATGCTTCTTTATCCACTTCTTCATCGGGATGCTCATTCTGATAGGATATATAGAAATACTTTGTAAGTCCTTGACCATGATGGGTGCGGATAAAGTCTTTGATTACTTGAGGCAGGTCATTTTTTTCAGCCAGCTTCATACCGTCTGTTACATGATTTATGACGATTTGTGCGCTTTGTTTATAGTTTAACTGGTCATGTGGATTTACTCCTGTCTGGTTCTCGGTAAAGAAAGCGGGGTTCAGCATCTTTCCGATGTCATGATACATGGCACCGGTACGTACCAGCTGGCTGTTGGCGCCAATGCGGTTGGCTGCGGCGGCAGTCAGGTTGGCAAGTTGCAGAGAATGCTGGAATGTTCCGGGAGCAACTTCCGACATCTCACGCATCAGCTTGTTGTTGATGTTGGAAAGTTCCACCAGGGTTACATTCGAAGTAAATCCGAAAGTCTTTTCCAAAATAAACAATAACGGATAAGTAAATAGCAGCAAAATACCGTTTATGATAAAGTTGACATACATATATGTGTTAAGCTGCGCAATATCGTTCACGTGTATCAGGTCGAGTGCAAAATAGAGTATGGTATATGTTATTACGACAATCAGGGCGCTGCGTAACAATTGTGAGCGTTGAGACAGTTCGCGAAGGCTGTAGATGCTGGCCATACCGGTTATTGTCTGCAATAAGATAAACTCATGTGGGGTTCGCAGGCAGATGGAGCAAAGCAGGATTGATACAATATGTGCCATGAAAGCCGTACGTGAATCAAGGAAGATCCGTATGATCATGGGAAGCATGGTGAATGGCACTATATATACACTCATGAAAGCATGAGCTACCATGATAGCTGATATGACGGGGAAGAATATAATAAGAAAGAACAATAACCCCAGACTACCTTTCTTTTGGTAATAATCTCGGCGGAACAGTGCCAGATAGGTCATGAAGCATCCTATAAGAATAGATACAAACAGAATCTGTCCGAATAAAGTCAGACGTTTTTCAGTAATAGTTTCGCCTCGTTTGTCCCATTCTTTTTGGAGTGATCTCAAGATATCGAATGTACGCTGGTCGATGATCTCGCCGCGGTCGATTATTTTCTGTCCGTTCATAACAAATCCTTTGGCCCAGGATACTCCGGAGAGGATATCTTTTTTTGCAGCTTCCGATTTCTCCGAATCATACATGAGATTAGGAGTTAGGTAATTATTCAGATTACAGCGTTGCAATAGTGTCTTGTTGTAATGTAACGTATCAGAATAAATCAGTTCCTCGTAGGCCCTCTTAGTGGTATACAGTTCGCTTACACTTTGTAGGATAGAAGTGTTTTTATTGATGATATGAATACTGCGCATGCTGTCTTTGCGCAAGTTCCCCAGCTGTTCTACTGGAATAATTCCTTTCTCGTATACGTTTTTCAGTATTCGTTCGATATGATGCGAATATGTAGGGTCAGGAATTATCTTGCGTAAGCTCCGGTTGTAATCACTTTTAAACTGGCTGATTGCTTTTTCACCTGTATTTTCCGACAGAAGGAAGTAGGGGTGATAATTGGTCATGATGCTGTCTTGTTCCCGGCGGACCTCTTCATCTCCCTTGTATATAGGAAAATCGAATGATGCCTGTAACAAACCGTATTTCCATGGCTTGTTAATATCAAATTGATAGTTGAATGTACCTTCCTTTGGTAAGAAATAGACAATGACGGCAACTGCTGCCAAGAAAATGGCGCATTGATACAGTAATTTCTTGTATGAAAACTGTCTTTCTGCTTGGAAACTTTTCATGTGTTAGGATATTTTGCGTGCAAAATAAGAAAAAAACGGGAAATTTAGCTTAATTTTGCAGCGTATTTTTAGATAAAGACCACTATGGCAGAAAGAAAAGTTAGAGTTCGTTTTGCACCGAGTCCGACTGGTGCATTGCATATCGGTGGTGTGCGCACTGCCTTGTATAATTATCTCTTTGCACGCCAGCACGGCGGAGATTTGATTTTCCGTATTGAGGATACAGACTCAAACCGTTTTGTTCCGGGGGCAGAAGAATATATTATCGAATCTTTTAAATGGTTAGGCATTAAGTTCGATGAGGGTGTAAGCTTTGGCGGAAATTACGGTCCGTACCGTCAGTCTGAACGTCGTGATATTTATAAGAAATATGTAAACGTATTGCTTGATAACGGTAAAGCTTATATTGCTTTCGATACACCGGAGGAACTGGAGGCTAAGCGTAAGGAAGTTCCAAATTTCCAGTACGATGCTTCTACACGTAATTCTATGCGTAACTCGCTTACGATGCCGAAGGAAGAAGTTGATAAGCTGATTGCCGAAGGAACACAGTATGTAGTACGTTTCAAAATAGAACCGAATGAAGATGTGCATGTACACGATATCATTCGTGGAGAAGTTGTAATCAACTCTTCTATATTGGATGATAAAGTACTGTATAAGTCAGCCGACGAATTGCCTACTTACCATTTGGCAAACATTGTTGATGACCATTTGATGGAAGTATCTCATGTAATTCGTGGTGAAGAATGGTTGCCTTCTGCTCCGTTGCATGTCTTGTTGTATCGTGCATTCGGCTGGGAAGATACAATGCCTGAATTTGCTCACTTGCCATTGTTGTTGAAACCGGATGGAAACGGTAAATTGAGTAAGCGTGACGGTGACCGTCTGGGATTCCCTGTATTCCCATTGGAATGGCATGATCCGAAGACTGGTGAGGTTTCTTCTGGATACCGTGAGTCTGGATATTTGCCTGAAGCTGTGATTAACTTCCTGGCTTTGCTGGGATGGAATCCGGGAAATGATCAGGAAATCATGTCACTGGACGAACTGGTTAAGTTGTTCGATTTGCATCGTTGTAGCAAAGCGGGAGCTAAGTTCGATTATGAAAAGGGTAAATGGTTCAATCATGAATATATCCTGATGAAGAGTGATGAGGAAATTGCAGGCTTGTTTATGCCTATCTTGAAAGAGCATGGTATCGAAGCTCCTATGGAAACAGTTGTAACCGTAGTAGGTCTGATGAAAGGTCGTGTCAGCTTTATCAAGGAATTGTGGGATACTTGCAAGTTCTTCTTCGTAGCTCCTACAGAATATGATGAAAAGACTGTAAAGAAACGCTGGAAAGAAGACTCTGCTGTTCGTATGACAGAACTTGCAGACTTGCTTGAATCACTCGACGATTTTTCACTGGCTCATCAGGAAGAAGTGGTTATGAAATGGATAGAAGACCACGGCTACCATATGGGAAATATCATGAATGCTTTCCGCCTTACGCTTGTGGGCGAAGGAAAAGGTCCTCACATGTTTGATATCTCGGCTGTATTAGGTAAAGAAGAAACTGTCAGACGTATGCGTCGTGCAGTAGAGGTACTCAAATAAGAACCGGCATGATTTATAATTTTGTTATAGCTTTATATATAAGTGCAGTCCATCTGGCTGCACTTTTTAATAAGAAAGTAGCCAAGATGGTGAAAGGCGAGAAGGAAGCTTTCGCTGTCTTGAAGAAACAGATTGATCCACAAGCCAAATATTTGTGGTTTCATGCAGCTTCACTGGGTGAATTTGAGCAAGGACGTCCTCTGATAGAACAGATTCGTAAGCAATATCCGCAATATAAGATTCTGCAAACGTTTTTCTCGCCTTCGGGATATGAGGTACGTAAAGATTATAAGGGGGCGGATGTAGTATGTTATCTGCCTCTTGATTCTCCACGTAATGTGAAGAAATTTATAGATCTGGCTCATCCTTATATGGCTTTTTTCATCAAGTATGAGTTCTGGTGCAATTATCTGAGTGAACTGAAGCGTCGTAATATTCCGGTATATAGTGTTTCTTCTATCTTTCGTCCTCAGCAGATTTTCTTCCGCTGGTATGGAGGAAGTTATAAGAATGTCTTGAAATGTTTCGACCATCTTTTTGTACAGAATGAAGAATCTGTCCGCTTGTTGGAAAGTATTGGGGTGACTCGTACGACAGTAGTAGGAGATACTCGTTTCGACCGGGTACTGGAAATTTGCAGTCAGGCGAAAGAATTACCGTTGGTAGAAAGCTTCAAGGGAAATAATCGCAAGACTTTTGTTGCAGGAAGTTCATGGGCTCCGGATGAAGATATCTTTATCCCTTATTTTAATGAGCATCCGGAAATGAAACTGATTATTGCTCCTCACGTAATAGACGAGAGTCATTTGCAGGAAATTATCGGAAAGTTGAAACGTCCGGTAGTACGCTATACACAAGCTACGGAAGAAAATGTCAAACAGGCTGACTGTCTGATTATAGATTGTTTCGGGCTGTTGTCGTCAATATACCGCTATGGAGAAATTTCGTATGTAGGAGGCGGCTTTGGAGTCAGCATTCATAATACACTTGAGGCAGCTGTATATGGTATTCCTGTCATTTTCGGCCCGAATAATTATAAGTTCCTCGAGGCGCAAGGGCTGAAAGCTTGTCAGGGAGGTTTCGAAATTCAGGGTAAAGAAGACTTCGACCGTTTGATGAACAAGTTCCTTTCGGATGAGGCCTGTCTGCATGAAGCAGGAAAGAATGCCGGTGATTATGTACGTAATAATGCCGGTGCATTGGAAAAGATAATGAATACAGTTTCTTTATAGTAATAGTAAATAAAAGAAAAACAGGCATACAAGTGAAGTTCTCACGAGTATGCCTGTTTTTCTTTTATCCTTTTTTGATAATTTTTTTCTTAAAATCGCAAAGTAGGATTCTTTTTATTCAGCATTTTTCTTAAGCCATTCCATTCTTCGCTGGTCAGGAAGATGGGTTACTTTGAAGTGTTCGAATTTTACGTTAAATCCTTCACCGTCAGGACAAGCTCCCATCAGACCAACTTTGACAGGTGTATTGTCTTGCAGCCAGGCATTCCGCATCATAACATAAGTTTTGTCATCGAATGAGTAGAACACTTCTACGGCATCTAGTCGTCTGACTGCCTTTATCCAAATATAGGGCACAGGCTTATCGAGCGTAATAACACTCCAGTCGCTTGTATGGTGGGTAACAACTGTACTTAGGTTGAATTTTCCGTCAACAAACTCAATACCGGTCTTGATATAGTTTTCCTTGTCGATACGCAGCATCAGACCTGCCTGGTCGAAGCGGACTTTGTAGTCGCCTGTGATTTTTACTTTTACTTCAAACTCGCCGCCATACGTATTGTAATAAAAAGGAGCGTCATCGACAGTAAATCCGTAATGTGAAATGCGCCAATAATCACTATGTGGAGTGACATACATACTTAATGCATTATCTGCTATTTCCCACTGCTCTGGTTCATTGAACCATTGCATTTTTTCCAGAGTCTGTGCCATAGCCTGCGTACTTATAAAGGTTAGCATTGCCAAAAAGAGCTTTTTCATAAATGTGTAAAGTTAGAATGTGGAATATTTTCTTTTATTTTGCAAAGGTAGTTACCTATACTGAGAGCACCAATACTGATAAATAACCATTTTTATTCTCTCTCCCGTTATGAATGTAAAGACTGCATTGAACAACGAACTGCTTGCACAAGATTTTGCAGGGGAAGTAAACCTGAACCGGTATCTTACACATTATAAACAGGTTGCTTCGATGTATGCTGAGGTAGAAAATTCGATAGCAGTTCTGAGTGATATGGGTTCTAACCGAAGTTATATTTATTATGGTAAGGTAGGAGAGTTTTTAGGCATAGCTTTGCATGGGGAATGTCATCTTATTGAATCTATCTGGGAAGAAGAAATATTCAGTCGGATTCATCCCGATGATTTGGTGAAGAAACATACTCGTGAATTACGCTTTTTGCATTTCCTTAAAAATGCTTTAGAGAAGCAGCGCAGTGATTATTATCTGGAAGAGTATCTTCGGATGTGTGACAGTGTGGGAAAATACCATCAGGTTTTACACCGTATGTTTTATGTCATAGCACAGGATACAGGGAATATTTGTCTGGCCTTGTGTTTATATAATCTGACTGAAGTTTCTTCCATAGGAAGCATAATTGTAAATTCAGCTGATGGAAGTCGTATAGATATTGATACGTACGACTGTTCCGACTTGCTTTCAAGACGTGAAAAAGAAATTCTGATATTAATAGGAAGGGGAAAGTCGAGTAAAGAAATAGCTGAAGAGCTTTCTCTCAGCATACATACCGTCAGTCGTCATAGGCAAAATATCCTGCAAAAACTACAAGTAAGCAACTCTGCTCAGGCTTTTGGCATCGCACGTGAATTACATTTGCTATAGTTGTTTTTATTTTGCATCATAGATTGTAAAAGCCTTTTGGTACTTTGTTACTTTTTTAACAAGGAATATTCGTTGCTGTCAGCTAAAATGCTTAACTTTAACAACTTAATTGTAGGGGCTTATGAAGAAGTTGTTCTGTATATGTTATTTGTTCCTTGTTTTGTGTGGAACGTTTCCGTGGATAACTTCCTGTTCGGGGAACGATGTTGAAGAAGTTGTATCTGTGCAGGATGTTCCTTCCGATATCTCGTTGTTTGTGTCTGCTTGGTTTCCTGGAGCAATGATTGAACAGATTTCACGGATTAATGAGGAAGAGAGAGGGTATCATGCTCTCTTGTCGAATAATGTAGAAGTAGATTTTACTAACGAAGGAAGTTGGACAAAGGTTTGTTTCCCTAATGCAGGAATGCAGATTTTCGCGCGTAAGTTTCTGGGAGAGATGTACGACTTTATGGAAGCCAAATTTGGTGAGATATCAGTTTCCGCCATTTATGCAATCAAGGAGGGGTTGACAGCAGAGTTGAGTGACGGAAGAAAACTGGCTTTCCAGCATTATGAGAATCGTTGTCTGGGATATGAATATCCTGTTGAAGTTGGCGAGGAATATTTGTCAGAGAAGATAAAGAATTATATTTTACAAGCATTTCCGGGTAGAGAGATTACACGAATTATTATTGGTTCGGAACAGTTGAATCCTTCTATGCCTGCTTATCGGGTATGGATAGATGATACTTATCTGCTTCTTTTTGATAAAGAAGGAGAATGGACTTTGGTTAGTGGGGAATTTGATCGGACAGTTGTAGAAGAAAACGGAGAATTGTTGTTTCCGGAGCTGCCGCAAACTGTGATTGATTTACTGCCTCAGAAGGTGATGGAACAGATTTGGGATTCTGAACCCAATGCACGTATTACCTCTGTTTCCCGTGACCAGAAAGATTATTATACCTTACAGGTGCATCCTACTAAGGCGATTTCTACCTATGGAGGTGAAAAAACTTTTGTGATTCAAATCAGCCGGATTCAGGAATTTCTGAAAAACTATTTTACAGAAGTTTATCAGATGAAAATTTCATGGAATTATGATTGTAATAATCCACTTGTATCTGTTGCTTTACCAAATGGATTCAGTTTCTTGTTTGATGGTAATTATGAATGGTTACGTATAAATGGGGGAGGGCAGATATGGCCGGATTCGATGTTACCATTGTTGCCTTCAGGTATTATTTCGTATTGGAAAAATACAGCAGCAGATGTCGGAATTACAGATGTAGACAGAAGGGAAGGAAATTATCATGTTTTGTTGATAGATGGAACCCGCTGGTTGTTTAATTCATATGGGGCATTTATAAACGACGAAAATGCTGGTTAAGTAAAAAGCGGAGAACAGCAACTGTGTACAAATTGGTCTGTTCTCCGCTTTTTGTATTATTCCTTAAACCAGGAAGCATACATCAAATATCCGTTTGCTATCTTTTGGTTCAGCTCTTTACTTTGTTCAGGGTCTACTTTCTTTATAAACTTAGCAGGAACTCCACCCCAAAGGGTATGAGGCTCTATAACAGTATTTGCTAAAACCAGTGCACCTGCAGCTACTATAGCTCCTTCTCCTACTACAGCATGGTCGAGGAGAGTGGAACCCATGCCGATGAGGGCATTATCGTGTACGCAGGCTCCATGGAGGGTGACATTGTGTCCGATAGAAACATCATTTCCTATTTCGACAGTAGATTTTTCATAAAGGGTATGTAATACGGTACCGTCCTGAATATTTACTCTGTCACCGATACGGATAGAGTTGACATCACCTCGTAAGACTGCATTAAACCATATACTGCAATCTCGTCCCATAACGACGTCGCCTATGATGGTGGCATTGTCGGCGAGGTAACAGTTTTCACCTATTTGAGGAGTGAATCCTCTGACTGATTTTATTAGTGCCATAATTATCTTTATTTCGTTTGAATTTATAAGCGTGCGGTAGCTTCTTTCAACCAGTTTTGCTCGTCGGATGTAAGCATTGGAGAAAGCATATCGTATACTCTCTGGTGATAGCTGTTCAACCACTCAATCTCTTCGTCAGTCAATAAATCTATGCGAATAGCTTCTTTGTCGATCGGACATAATGTAAGTGGTTCGAATTTATAGAAAACTCCAAATTCGGTTTCACGTGCGGGTACTACAAGCATTGTATTTTCTGTACGGATGCCATACCGTCCGGATTTGTAGATGCCTGGCTCGTTCGTTATTGTCATGCCTGGTTGTAAAGGAGTGGGGATATGGTTCATACGTATTTGATGAGGCCCTTCGTGTACATTTAGGAAATGCCCTACGCCATGTCCTGTGCCATGTCCGTAGTTGATGCCTGCTTTCCACATAAACTGGCGTGCAAGTACATCTAACTGTGTACCACACGTTCCTTGTGGAAACTCTGCTTGCGATAAAGCGATGAATCCTTTTAAAACGAGTGTGTAATCCGTTTTTTGTTCATCAGAAACTTCTCCTAGTACAATTGTTCGGGTTATATCTGTTGTTCCATCCAGGTATTGTGCTCCGCTGTCGAGTAATAGCAGTCCTTTTGCTTGCAAGGTGGAAGATGTTTCAGGCGTTGCTTCATAATGGACAATGGCTCCATGTTCCTGATAGCCGGCAATGGTGTCGAAGCTGATGCCCTGAAAGAGGCATTGTTCTGATCGTAGTTCGTACAGCTTGCGGTCAACAGAAAGTTCTGTTTCCATATCACTTTGCACGTTCTCCTTCAACCATATCAGGAAGCGTACCATTGCTACTCCGTCGCGCACCATTGCCTGATGGAACCCTTTGATTTCGGTTTCATTTTTTACGGCTTTCAGTAAACGTATTGGTGAGGGCTGTTTAATGATACTGGCTGATGTTGATGCAGCTTGATAGAGAGTGTAGTTGGTTTCTGGAGAAAGCTGAATACTATTTCCCTTGTATTGGAGCAGATCATTTTCTATCTCTGTATAGTCTTTTGTCTGAATTTGATTCTGTGTGAGATATGCCTTGACTTCTGCTGTAAGCTTTTCTGGTAAAATGTATAAGGTTGCATCTGTTTGAGTAATAAATAGATAGCTGATAAAAACAGGGTTGCAGTGTACATCATTTCCTCTCAAATTTAATGTCCACGCTATTTCATCGAGGGCGGAAATTAAAATGCCATCCGCTTGATTACGACAGAGACTTTCTCTTACTAGAGTCAACTTATCGGAACAAGACATGCCACTGTATTCCAGAGGTAAAATAAACGGTGAGCTTTGAGGTAAAGGGGGGCGATCTTCCCATAAAAGATTGAAAGGATCGTCAACAGATACCAATTGAAGCTCTTTAGAGTCAAGTGAAATACGGAGACTTTCTACTTCTGCTACGGTATTAACCCAGCCGTCTATACCAACTTTATCACCTGAGTGCAGGACTTCTCCCAACCATTCAGCAATGGTGGGGGTGTCTGGAAGCCGGTCTTTGAACAGGGTGATACCTGTATCTTGTAATTGTTCTGATGCTTGTAAAAAATATCTTGAGTCAGTCCATAACCCTCCTTTGTCTTTAGTAATGACAACAGTTCCTGCAGAACCGGTAAATCCGGAAATCCATTTGCGTGATTCCCAATGCTCTGGTACATATTCACCTGAATGAGGATCTGTGCTTGGTATAATGAAAGCAGCAATTCCTTGTCGTTTCATGAAAGCGCGTAAAGAGATTATTCTTTTTTTTATTTCTTCCTTCATAGTAAAAATATATTTATCAAAGTCTTTCTATTAAAAGCAAAGGTACGATTTCTGTGCTATTTTCGATAAAATATACTGGAAAGTTTTGTAAATAAAGAAAGTATGTGTAATTTTGCGCCGCAATTCGACTATCGAATAATTTAATAACAACATACTTTAATTTTAAAAACATGATTGTAGTACCAGTAAAAGAAGGCGAAAACATTGAAAAAGCGCTGAAGAAGTTCAAAAGAAAATTTGAAAAAACAGGTGTTGTAAAAGAATTGAGAAGCAGACAGCAGTATGACAAACCGTCTGTTTTGAAAAGACTGAAAATGGAACGTGCTGTTTACGTTCAGAAAATGCACCAAGTAGAAGAATAATAATTCCGTAAAAACTTTGAATTATTGAATTCTTTTTCATAAATTCGTTGCTGAATAATAAAGGCGATGCTTTTTATGCTGAAAGATTCTTTTTTGAAATATCTTCAATTTGAGAAGAACTATTCCGATAAAACGATTGTTAGTTATGGTATAGATCTTGAAAAGTTTGAAGAGTATTTTAAATCGGTGGATGAAAGCTTGGATTTTACTGTTGTAGATGCTGATCTGATTCGTGGATGGGTTCTCTCATTGATGGAAGAAGGGTATACGGCTACTTCGGTAAATCGAAAGTTAAGTTCACTTCGTTCTTTTTATCGCTACTTATTGCGTCAAGGCGTTGTTTCTGTGGATCCGCTTCAAAAAGTGGTGGGGCCTAAAAAGAAAAAACCTTTGCCTGTTTTTGTGAAAGAGGCTGATATGTCTCGTTTGCTTGATGAAACTGATTTCGGAACAAGTTTTGAGGGTGTTCGGGATAAAGTTATTTTAGAGGTTTTTTATGAAACAGGAGTTCGACTTTCTGAACTCGTTGGTTTGACGGATGCTGATGTGGATTTATCTCTAAAGCAAATAAAAGTAACGGGGAAAAGAAATAAACAGCGTTTTATTCCTTTTGGTGATAAATTGAAAAGTGACTTAAACGCTTATCTTTCAGTAAGAGAAGAACGCTTTCCAGGTGGTGGAGAAGCTTTTTTTCTTCGTGGAAATGGGAAGCCGATATATCCTGGCCTGGTTTATCTTTTAGTGAAGCGTAATCTTTCGAAGGTTGTTTCGTTGAAAAAGAAAAGCCCTCATGTGTTGCGCCACTCTTTTGCAACCTCGATGCTGAATAATCATGCAGAATTGGGTGCGGTAAAAGAATTGCTTGGGCATGAAAGCTTGACTACGACGGAGGTTTATACTCATACAACTTTCGAAGAACTGAAAAAAGTTTATGAACAAGCTCACCCTAGAGCGTAAAGAAAAAGGAGGTTTTTATGGAAGTAAGAATTCAATCAATTCATTTCGATGCATCTGAAAAACTTGAAGCTTTTATTCAGAAAAAAGCAGAGAAGCTCGAGAAGTTTTGCGATAATATAAAGAAAGTAGAGGTGTCTTTAAAAGTAGTAAAACCTGAAACAGCTATGAATAAAGAAGCTGGCGTACGTGTCTTGGCACTGAATACAGAGTTTTACGCTGAGAAGGTAAGTGATACATTTGAAGAATCTATAGATGTGTGCATGGATGCACTCTCTAAACAACTGCTGAAAGCGAAAGAAAAACAGCAGGGTAAGTAAAAAAATCACGGGAAATATTTTGTGATTAGAAAATAATATCTAACTTTGCAGCCGCTAAGTCGCGGAGATTGTGTGGCTGCAAAGTTAATTTGCCTCTTTAGCTCAGTTGGCCAGAGCACGTGATTTGTAATCTCGGGGTCGTTGGTTCGAATCCGACAAGAGGCTC
>OBKR01000355.1_pt1 | contig 54378 bp, 51 predicted proteins | sample 1518991 | NCBI WGS metagenome assembly OBKR01 (sample SAMEA2452117, study PRJEB22498) | human gut metagenome | biome: human feces; feature: human gut; material: feces | place: Australia | collected 2012
AACCCTTACAGCTGTAGGGGGGGGGGCAAAACATCCTAGAAATCCAGGCTTCTGGAGGTTAGTATGCTTACCATAAATACTAACCTTTCAAGCTTGCTTGTGCAATCCAATTTAAAAACATCAACTAACGGATTGAATACAGCCATAGAGCGAATGACAACGGGATTTAAGATAAATCACGCTAAAGATAATGCCGCTAATTATTCGATAAATACACAACTTTCAAGTAAACTATCTTCATATTGCACTGCTCAGGATAATGCATTAGTGGGGCTGGATATGATGATGACAGCAATGGACAGTCTGGATTTAATATCAAGCCATTTAACAAGGGTGCGTGATTTAGCAGAGCAAGCTGCAAACGGAACTTATAGCGAAAGTTCACTCAATGCAATTCGGGCGGAAGTAGATGCCAGGTTGGCAGAGAGCAGCCGTATTATATCAAATTCTGAGTATAATGGAATAAAATTATTTCAAGGCGTTTCTTCTTCAAGTAAATTTATTGAAGAGGTTTCTACTCTAACAGAGGAAGAGGCTTTAGCTCAAGGTTATACCTTAATTAAAACAGCTGATGAACTTCAGGCAATGCAGGATAATTTATCCGGCAAGTATATTTTAATGAATGATATTGACCTTTCTGGCTATGATTGGACTCCGATTGGTGATTCAATAAATTACTTTACAGGAGAGTTTAATGGAAACGGGTTTGCGATAAAGAATTTCACTCTGGATAAAGCTATAAATTATAAAGGTCTGTTTGCTTATGCAAAGAGTGCAAGTTTTACTAACATTGCTATAGAAAATGTTAAGATTACCGCTGGCAATACTAATGCAACCGGTACAAATGTCGGAGCGCTGGCAGGGTTTGCTGAAGGTTGCAATATATCTAACTGTTATTCCAGCGGAAGCATATATGCCAAAGCATCAGCAGGCGGTCTTATTGGTTCGGTTTATATGAGTGGTAATATTACAAATTGCTATTCCACATGTGATGTTATCGCACCTAATGATAATCATTGGAGTGGTTGGCAAGGTGTTGGAGGGCTTGTTGGTATAATGTATGGTGCCGGCGGTCTGTCTATAAATAATTGCTATGCAGCAGGTAATGTACAATGTTTTGATTCTGTTGGTGGTTTGATTGGCACGGCCAATCAATATTGTAAAATAAACAATTGTTATGCTTTAGGTGAGGTGAATGGGACTAGTAATGTTGGTGGACTTATAGGTCATTCACTAAATGATTGCTATATTAATAACAGTTATGCAGCAGGTGGTGTTAATGGAGTTGACTATGTTGGGGGCTTAGTCGGCAGTGCCTTGAATTTACATACAACTAACAGTTATTCTCAAAGTGTAGTCACAGGTTCTACATCTGTCGGGGCGTTATTCGGGCTTCTGGAAGGTTTGCAAACTTCTATTTCCGGTAGTTATATTTATAGCTCATTTAATCCAACTTTATCAGCAGTCGGTGATAATCAGAGCGGTATTGATTTAAGTAATTTAATAGATAAAGTAACTCCATCAGTAGAAGTCGTTCCTAATATTATTACCTTCCAGATAGGTATAGATTCGGGAAATACATCTCAAATGAGTTTTGATTTGGAGTTTACGCTGAATTTATCAATAAATATAACTGATGCTGAATCTGCAAGAAATTCTATAACTCAGATTGATGAACTTCTTGCAAAAATCAATAAGCGTCAGACAGAATTCGGCTCGGCATATAATCGTCTGGAATCTGCACTTGAAACAATTAAGGTAAATATAGATAATCTAACTTCAACACAATCAAATATCCGCGATGCAGATATTGCAGAAGAATCAAGTGCTTACATCCGCAATCAAATCTTACAGCAAGCTTCCGCAACGCTTCTTGCAACAGCTAATCAAACTCCGGCGATAGCATTACAACTATTATAAAAATATTTTTAAAATTCCCTCTTGAAATAAAATTTTGTTAGCAATATAACGGTATTTGGTAAAATTACAATTTTGGGAATATAAGTAGTTATGGAAATTTATTTTTTAGCATTAGGAATGCTGCTTATTGGAGCTTTGCTTTCAATAGTGGTAAAAGAGCAATGGAAATTTAAAGTTTGCTCTATTTTTTCTTTTTTATCAGCCCTGACAATGATGTTACCGGCTGTTGCAGTTTTGATTAAAGGTATTCCGCTTATCAAAACAGTTGAACTATCTCCTATTACAGGAAATGTAGATTTCATTATAGATCCCCTTACAGCTTTCTTTTTGATTGTAATTTCAATCATGAGCTTTCTCGGGGTTCTTTATGCAAACGGGTATATGAAACCTTACCTTAATAAAGGTATGAATGTTTCATCACACTGTTTCTTTTTAATGATGTTAATCGCGTCAATGACTATGGTTGTTACGGTTCAAAATGCATTATTCTTCCTTATTGTTTGGGAGATAATGTCATTATCTTCTTTCTTCCTTGTTATATTTGAAGGAGAAAAGAAAGAAGTTTTGAAAGCCGGTATTAAATATTTAGTTTATATGCACTTATCAGTCATATTTATTATGGCAGCATTTATTCTATTAAATATAAAAACCAGCAGCTTGAATTTTGGAGCATATGCTTATTATCTGCATAATGATGCTTCAATGGCAAATCTAATATTCCTGCTTGCATTTGTCGGCTTCGGCATAAAAGCAGGTTTTGTACCGTTTCATAACTGGCTTCCGGATGCGCACCCTGCTGCACCGAGCCATGTATCAGGTATTATGTCCGGTGTTATGATTAAAACCGGTATTTATGGTATTTTGAGATTTCTTTTATTTGTCGGTACGCCGTCAAAAATGATTTCTTATACAGTATTAACAATAGCTGTTATTTCTGCTTTGTACGGTGTTTTGTACGCAGTAACACAGCAGGATTTAAAAAGGCTTCTTGCATATTCAAGTATTGAAAATATTGCCATTATTGGTATTGGTATCGGTGTTGGTATGCTCGGCTTAACATACGGAAATCCTTACGTGGCTGTTTTAGGCTTTGCCGGCGGTATTCTCCATATATTAAACCACTCAATATTCAAAGAATTAATGTTCTTTGCAGCAGGAAGTGTTTATTTAAAGACTCATACAAGAAATATGGAGCTTTTAGGCGGATTGATGAAAAAAATGCCTTATACTGGTCTATTATTTATTGTTGGGTCTATCGCAATCTGCGGATTACCTCCATTTAATGGATTTATTGGTGAATTTCTAATTTATGCCGGTATGATAATGGGTATTCCTGCTTCGGAAATCAGCCTGTTTCTGGTGTTGATTCTTTCAATTGCTGCACTGGGTATGGTTGGTACAATGGCAATGTTGTGCTTTACAAAGGCGGCTGGTATTACTTTCCTTGGTAATCCTAGAACTGAATGCGTTGAACATGTAAATGAAGATGTACCGAGGGTTATGCTTATTCCTATGGTAATACTTGCCTTTCTGGCATTCTTTATCGGAATGTTCCCTCAGTACTTTATATCAATAGTAATGTGGCCTGTATCAATGTTGGTTAATGTTGATAAATATGCAGCTAATCCGGCTCTGGATGAAGTATTTAAGAATACATTCGGCTTGATTCTATCTGATTTCAGCTGGTTCTTCTTAATATTCTTTGCAGTTGTAGCTGTTATGTTCATTGTAAAACTTATCGTGAACAGAAAAGCTAGAATTAGCAATACCTGGGGCTGCGGATACAACAGGCTTAATAACCACGTACAATACACAGGTTCTTCTTATGCAAATTTATTTATTTCAACATTGAAACCTTTATTCAAAAGAGTTTCACATATTAAGAAACCAAAGGAACTATTCCCTAAGGAAGCTTATTATGAACTTGAAATAGAGGACATAGAAGAAGCTTATATTGTAAAACCTCTTGTAATGTGGGATGAAAAATTTCTTACCAAGTTCGAGAGAATTCAGAATGGTAATATCCAGCAGTACATTCTGTTCGGTTTAATCTTTCTGATATTGGCAATAATCGGTATGATTTATTTTGGGGGTTAGAAATGACTATCTTTTGTATAAATATAATAATACTCTTGTTTGTACCATTTTTGATGATTGGTGTAATCAAGAAAACAAAAGCCTTCTGGGCAGGCAGAAAGGGTGTAAGCATCTGGCAGCCGCTATGGGACTTTATAAGATTGATGAAGAAACAGGCAGTTATAAGTGAAACAACTTCTTGGGTATTTAAATTTGCGCCGGTAGTTGGGTTTGCATCTGTAATTTTTGCATCACTCTTTGTGCCATTGACTTTCGGAAGTCCTATAATTAATGTTCCGTTTGCATTTATAATATTCTCGTATGTTCTCGGACTTGGCAAATTCTTTTCTCTGCTTTCAGCATTAGATACAGGAAGCAGTTTTGAAGGAATGGGGGCTTCCAGAGAAGCATGTTTCTCTACAATAGTTGAGCCGGCATTCTTTATTGCCCTGGGTTCTATTGCAGCCTTGACTCAAAACTATACATTTGAAAGCTTCAAGCTCATTCTTCAAAATGCAGGCGGTTATGGAATATTAATTATTATTCTGGCTGCGGTAACTCTGTTTATAATGCTGCTTATTGAAGGATGCAGGGTGCCAGTTGATGATCCTACTACTCACCTTGAGCTGACTATGATTCACGAAGTTATGATTTTGGACAACTCCGGAAAAGATTTAGGACTTATTACCTGGGCTTCTGCAATTAAAATGTTTATTTTTGAGGCTTTGATTGCAAATCTTATAATTCCGGCTTCCCTCGGAGGATGGGAAACTTTACTCGCTTTCTTAGCTATTATATTTGTTCTTGCAATCGTAATCGGTACGGTAGAATCTTCAATGGCAAGATTTAGAATGACACATGTGTTTGAATTTATATTTATAATGTCAATCACTGCGTTAATTATATTAGCTCTGGTAACATATAGAGTTTACGGCGGCTAGGAGGCAGGGGTAAATGAAGGGGTAAATATACTCAGTTGAATTTGTCACTACAGGTATATAACATATAGGAAAAACATCATGGAAAATATATTTATAATTTTATTAGGTTTATCAATGATATACATAGCTTCAACAAGCCGCTTGGCAGCTCACGTCAATATGCTTATTATTCAAGGCTGGCTGTTGTTCTTTGTATGCTTGTCCGGTATTGCTAAAGAACCGTCCGGATTGGAATCTATTATGGCAAGTATGCCTCATATAATCGGTTTTTTATTTGTCATAATAGAAACTTTAATAGTAAAAGCGTTGGTTATTCCGATATTTTTGAAAAAGGTGGTTAAAAAGACTCACGCTCATAGAGATACGGATGCAAATATTCCTCACTTTTACTGTTTAGTTATATCAAGCGTAATTTTGTTTGCAGGATTTTTGATTGCTAATATTAATACTCCGGCATTTAAGCTTGTTTCTCCAATGTATTTTGGCGTTTCAAGCGCAATGATTATAATAAGCCTTTGGCTGATTACAATTAAACATAAAGTTTTATCAAATGTAATTGGTTTTATAACAATGGAAAACGGAATATTTCTTTTATCATTATCAGTGGCTAAAGAAATGCCGATTATTGTTAACCTTGGCGTATTGCTTGATATATTTATTGCCGTATTCATTTTAGGTATGCTTGTCAAAGAGATTAATAATGAATTCGACGACTTGGAAGTTTCACAATTATCAGATTTGAAGGATTACGAGTACAATGATTAATTTAATTTTATTATTTCCGCTAATTGCGTGTTTGATACTGTTTATATTTAAGAACAAGTTTTTAAATAATTTGATGATTAATATATATGCAGTTATGCATTTTATCGTATCATTGGCTTTTTGTATGGGATGGGATTTTCTGCCAATGATAAAACCCTGCAAGTTCTTTGCAGTAGATGATACAAATAAAATATTTTTAATGGTTATGTCAATTGTTTTTCTGGCTGTTGCTGTTTATAATAACGGATATCTTAAAAACGACAGTTCTTTAACCAGAAAATTAAGACATTATACATATATGGTTTTGTTCTTTGTATTTTCAATGACCGGTGCAATATTAAGCTCAAATCTTGGTGCAGCATGGGTATTTATTGAAGGTACAACTCTGGCCAGCGCATATTTGATATATTTCCACAAAACCAAACATTCTATTGAAGCTGCTTGGAAATATGTATTTATTTGCTCAATCGGTATTGCTCTTGCTTTTGTTGGAATTATTCTTCTCACAATTGCAACAGGGAATTTAAACTCTTTATTCTATAACCAACTGTATGACAATGCAGCTTTGTTTAATCAGTTCTGGTTAAAGCTTTCATTTGTGTTCATTTTGTTTGGTATCGGTACAAAAATGGGGCTGGCTCCTGTTCATTTCTGGCTTCCGGATGCACACGCAGAAGCACCTTCGCCGATATCAGCTCTCTTATCTGCAACACTTTTGAACTCAGCATTTTTAATGATAGTAAATGTATTTAGAGTAATGGTTCTGGCAGGATGTGCTGATTACGCAAGGATTATGCTTCTGGTAATGGGATTTATCTCATTATTTGTAACCGCTGTATTTGTTTATCATATAAATAATTACAAAAGAATGCTCGCTTATTCTTCAATCGAAAATATGGGTATTCTTGCTATCGGTACTGCGTTAGGCGGTGTCGGTATGCTTGCTGCTATGATTCATTTAGTCGGACATTCTCTGATTAAAGCTTCTTTTTTCCTTACTTCCGGAAACATATTGGAACTTTATGGAACAAAGAAAATAAAATCAGTAACAGGAATTATGAAATGTGACAGAAAAACTGGATGGCTGTGGGTTGCTTCATTCCTTGGCATAGCGGCATTTCCTCCGTCAGTGTTATTCATAAGCGAATTTTTAATGGTTAAGACAATGTTTTTAAAAGAACATTATGTTTTATGCGCATTATTCTTGCTACTGTTAACAATTATTCTTTTCGGACTTGGAAAGGCTGTTATCAAAATGGCATTTTCATCCGGTAAAAACGAGCATTCTGCGGAAGCCGAGAATAAAAAACTTTCTTGGACAATGTATGCTCCTCAAATAATAATGCTTATATTAGCATTTGTTATCGGTATTTATATGCCGCAAGGATTTGTAAATATGTTAATTTTAGCAGTAAGAGGTTTTTAGTCACGTAGACATTTTTTAAAAAGAAGGTAACTATGAATTGGATAATCACTGAAAATAATAAAAAAATAAATGCTTTTGACATTCCGACAATCTCAATAGAGGAGATAAAATCAGATGTTGAAAAAATGAAAATGCGTGTAGTCGGTTTCTTCGGAAAACAAGAATTTGATAATGTAAGACTATACGTTGTTATGGCTGATGATAAGATAGGTAAACTTTATGTGACATCATCTCTGTTTACACCGGATGTAAAATCATATGAATCATTTACTCAGAAGTTTCCAGCTTTTCATATATTTGAAAGAGAGTTCTATGAAGAGTTTGGAATAGAACCTCTTAATCATCCATGGCTGAAACCGGTTCGAAACAATCAGGATGCTTACCCGTTTTTTGAAATGCAGGGAGAAGATATCCATCAGGTTGCTGTAGGACCAATTCATGCAGGTGTAATTGAACCTGGGCATTTTAGATTTATGTGTCAGGGTGAAAAAGTTTATGATTTAGAAATTATGCTCGGGTATCAGCACAGAGGAGTGGAAGAACTTTTCTTAAAAGGTAAAGGGTATAACAATCGCCTTGCAGAATCTGTTTGCGGTGACTCCGTAATTGGTTATAATATGGCGTATTCACAGGCAATGGAAACTTTATCTGATATTGCGGTTTCATCTAAGGCTCAAATTATAAGACGAGTAGCTTTAGAAATGGAAAGAATTGCAATACATATTGGTGATATGGGCGCAATTGCCGGAGATATGGCTTATTTAATGGGTGCTTCAATTTTTGGTATAACAAGAACACTTGTTATTAATACAATGCTTGAAATCTCAGGAAGTCGTTTTGGCAGAGGGTTAATTAATGTCGGCGGTGTAAACTTCGATATTGATGAGGCTTTGTCTAAAAAGATTATAGATATGCTTGACGGGGTTGCAAAAACTGTTGACAGAACTACAAAAGTTATGCTGAAAACTCCTTCCTGTATATCAAGAATGGAAAGAACCGGTGTTGTATCAACAGAAACAGCACAGGCTCTCGGTGCAGTAGGTATGGCAGCGCGTTCATCAGGGGTTGATATTGATACAAGATTTGATTTCAATGACAAATGGTATACCTCACTGGATGTTGTAAAACCGTTTAAAGCAACAGGTGATGTGCATTCAAGATTTAAGCTTCGTTACAAAGAAATTAAACAGTCTATGCAGATTGTAAAAAAACTTTTAGAAAAGCTTAAAGAGTTCAGCAATGAGCCGATTTTAACAAATCCAAACAAAACTCTTGCTCCAAATGCTTTTGCTATTTCAATGACTGAAGGATGGAGGGGCGAGATTGTTCATATTGCTTTAACAGGTGCTAATGGGGAACTTTTAAGATACAAGATGAAAGATCCATCATTCAACAACTGGTATATGCTTGCAATGGCTGTTAGAAATAATGGAGTCTCTGACTTCCCGCTCTGTAACAAGAGTTTTAACTTGTCATATTGTGGTAATGATTTATAAAAAGGAAGATAAAAATGTTTGATATAATTAAATTAAAATATTTTCAGGGAAATCAATTTATACCGGATATTCCAAATGCGCCGATGCGCAGTCAATTTAGAGGTTTCCCAATTTTAAAACAATGCGGTGATGTTGACGAAAGTGTCTGCCCTACAGGTGCATTAAAAGCCAATCCTTTGTCTATTGATATGGGCAAATGTACGCTTTGCGGTGCTTGTAAATGTCAGTCTGTACAATTCAGCAACTATTATAAATTGTCGTCAACAGACAGAAATAAACTTGTTATTACAGAAAATATGACGCCGGAAGAATTCGAAAAAGCTGCAATAACAGCAAGAAAAGAGATTCGAAGAGTTTTTTCAAAATCATTAAAGCTCAGACAGGTTTCAGCTGCAGGATGCAACGGATGTGAAATGGAACTCAATGCCTGCTCAAACTGTAACTTTGATATGGGAAGGTTTGGTATTGATTTTGTAGCTTCTCCTCGTCACGCTGATGGAATTGTAATAACAGGACCTATTTCAGAGAATATGGCTTATGCTCTTGAAGACTGCTATAAATCTACTCCTGACCCTAAAATAGTAATACTGGCAGGAGCTTGCGCAATTTCTGGCGGTGTTTTCCAAAATTCTTCTAAACTAAATAGAGAATTTTTGGAAAAATATCCGATAGATTTGTACATACCAGGGTGCCCTGTTCACCCGCTTACATTTATAAACGGGGTTTTAGATTTTATTACAAAGAAATAACCAAAAGAGCTCTGAAAATCAGAGCTCTTTTTATAATCCAAAATAAAGTCTGTTTAACTCTGCAATAGTTGTTGCTCCGGGTCTTAGTTCTTCCAGCTGTGCTCTTTGGGTATCTTTGGTAGCTTCCAAAGGCTGAACCTGCAAATTCTGTTTTTGTTCTTCCTCCTGTCTTGTTTGAATTTTTTGAATTAATTCTGCCTTCGCCTGTTCAAGCTTAGTTTTGTCAATGCTTTTATTCCCACTCGGAGCAATTCCAAGTTTCATTAATTCCTGAAGTATTCTTAAATACTCAGGATCAGAATAGGCTGAATGTATTGCTTGAACGGCTGCTACCAATTTAGAACTCCTTTTAGCTGCTAATTATATAATTCCACCATTAGAGTTATTTATAACTTTCATACGCTAATATCTTTACAAAAATTCATAAACGAGTTAAAATATATAATGTTACGTTAATATTTTGTTACAAACTGGCAATAAAATTTGTTTTGGGTTTTTAATTAAAATATAATGTCAGGTGTACTAATATTACAACCCAATAATATAACTTAGGAATACGGAAATTATGAAGAAACAAATAAGCTATTTGCTCACCGTTTTATGCCTTTTGTCTGTAAATAAGGCATTTGCAGACCCTATGGCTGGAACAGTTTTGCCGGCTCAAGTTCAATCAGAACTCGGCGGATATAACCCCGGAGCATATAATACTACTGAATTGCAAAATATTAACCATTATCAAATTGATAGAAGTTATATTCAGTCATTTGATGATGTAAGTAAAGATGAACAGATTTATGATGCTTCAATAGAAGAAAATCAAGCTAGAGAGGGTGTATTATACAATCCTCACTTTTTACTTCAAAAAATAAATTTTGAAGGTAATACAAAAATACCTTCAGAAGAACTAGAAAAACTAGGTCTTGAAGTTCTAGGAGAAGATGTTTTCTTTGATGAGCTGCTGGAAGTATGTCAGAAAGTAACAAATTATTATAGAGCAAAAGGCTACCTTACATCTTATGCAACAGTTCCTCCTCAGAGAATTGTTGATGGTGTTGCGACAATAAGAATTGTTGAAAGTAAAGTCGGCGAAATGAATATTGAAGGCGAAAAATGGACCAGAGAATGGTACTTGCGCCACATTATTATGGGTAAAGCAGGGCTTAGAGAAGGTGATGTGTTCAATGCTAAAAACCTTCAAAGAGCAATGAAAGAAATTAACAAGGAAGATTATGTTCAAGTGCAGACTGAAGTTGAAAGACAGGCAGAAGGCGATGAGAACACTACAATTACATTGAATGTAAGAGATAGATTCCCTGTTAATCTTAATTTCTCATATGATGACTACGGCCGTTCTTATACCGGCTCTCAAAGAGTTTCATTCCTTGTAGGTATGGACAACCTTACAGGTTTAGGTGATAAAATCTACGGCGGTACTATTCTTTCATCCGGTGCAACAGGCTGGATGGCTGGATACTCATTACCGGTATCTTCATATGGAACAAGATTGTCTTTCGATTTTTCTGACTCTCATGTTAGACTGGGCGGGCCTTACAAAAACTTAAATGTTAAAGGTAACGCACAAAGCTATTTCTTTAAATTAACGCAGCCTATTATACAAACTGCTAAATCAGATTTGATATTCTATACAGGTTATGACTATGTAAATGCAAATACATCAGCAAATATTGCAGGCAATCCTTTAAGATTATCAAATTATAACTTGAATGTATGGCGTTCCGGATTATATGGTATGACTGATGATAACTACGGACGTTGGTTAGGAAATTTAGGCGTTGACTTTGGTATGGGCGGTGACGGACACGGCGCAATACAGGATACTACATTCTTCAAAGTTACAGCAGGTGCAACCCGTGTTCAAAGACTATTTGGCAGAAGTATGGGGATTGTAAGAGTAAACGGTCAGTACTCTCCAAATAAATTGTTTGCAGCTGAACAAATGCAGATGGGCGGTCCTTATACATTAAGAGGTTACCAGCCGGCTGAATTAATCGGTGATTACGGTGTGACCGGTACTGTTGAATATAGATTCCCTGTTCCTTTCCTTGATAGAATTCTTCCAAAGGTAGATGAAAGATTGAAACTTGCAGTATTCTATGATTGGGGCTGGTTAGGTGAAAACGGCGGTATTTATAATTATCCGCAGCAGTTCTTGCATTCTGTAGGTTTTGGTACATATGTGAACTTTACAGACTGGCTTACAGCACAGGTTGGTGTAGGTTTCCCTCTCGGAAGAGATTATAATGAAAACACCGCAAGATTCTACTTCAGTGTTAACTCTGACTTAGACAGATTAATTCCTTTGAGAAACCCTGAAAAATTATAAAATAAAAAATAACCGGATAGTAAATCCGGTTATTTTTTTATCTGAATATTGTCTGCTCTCTATCAGGGCCGACGCTTATAATTCCTATCGGGGCTCCGATTAAATCTTCTACTTTTTCAATGTATTTTTTTGCATTCTCCGGCAAATCTTCATATTTTCTAATGCTGCTGATTGGAGTTTTCCAGCCGGGCACTGTTTCATAGATAGGTTCTAAATACTTATGAATAAATACATCTGTAGGATAAGTCGTATACACCTTATCATTTCTACAGTCTTTGTAAGCAGTGCAGATTTTAATCTCATCAAAAGTGTCAAATACATCAATTTTGGTAAGTGCAACTTTAGTTATGCCGCCGACTAAAACAGCATATTTCATAATAACAGAGTCAAACCAGCCGCATCTTCTAGGGCGGCCTGTGGTAACACCGAATTCGTGACCAATATCCTGAATCATCTTTCCTGTTTCATTAGTTAATTCTGTGACAAAAGGTCCTTCTCCAACCCTGGTTACATATGCTTTTGATACACCTACGACTTCCTTTATCATTGCAGGTCCGTAACCGCTTCCAACGGCAGCTCCGCCTCCAATAGGGTTTGAACTTGTTACAAATGGATAAGTACCATAATCAACATCAAGCATAACACCTTGAGCGCCTTCAAAAAGGATTTTCTTGTCTTTATAGCGGTTTAACATATCCTGCCAATCAAAACAAACGTAGGGCTTAAAGAGCTCAGCATACTTTTCACAAAGTGATAGAATACAGTCTTTTGTATACTCTTCTAAACCATAAACATTTTTCAACATTTTGTTTTTGGCGGGCAAAATCATGTCTATTTTTTCATTAAGTGCTTCAAAAGAGTATAAATCCTGAATTTTAAAGCCAATTCTGGCAGCTTTATCTGTATATGTCGGTCCAATTCCCTTCTTTGTTGTTCCGATTTTTCCTTTGCCTGAGTGAGCCTCACTGTACCCGTCAATTTCTATATGATAAGGCATTGTGATAGATGCCAGCGGAGAGATTTTAAGGTTTTTGAAATTAACTCCTTCAGCCTTAAGCTCGTTAAGCTCTCTTTCAAAAGATTCCGGATGTATAACCGTTCCAGCTCCAATAAAACAGATTGTTTTATCATATAATATTCCAGAAGGTATCATGTGAAATTTATAAGTTTTACCCCCTGCTACAACTGTATGACCGGCATTACATCCGCCTTGATATCTAATAATTAAATCGGCTTTCTCCGCAAGCAAGTCTGTAATCTTTGCTTTCCCCTCGTCACCCCATTGGGCGCCGATAACGACAGTATTTTCCATTAATTTTCTCTCCTAATATAAAAAGCCGGATTTATACCGGCTTTGCTAATTTCTATCCATTGTTACTCTGCGCTTGTTTCGCCTTTGCTTGTTTGGCTTGAACATCAAGCATAGAATTATGTGCCATCATATAAACTGAGCATATCTTATAGTTTTTCAGATACCATGCGCAGTTTTCTTGCATACAAACAATTTCTACCTGTGAGCCAACGCTCATTAGAGGACATAAAGGTATTGCTTTTTCTTGATCACGAGGTGCCATTAATTATCTCCTATATTATTACTTCGCCATTTTTAATAAATTGCAGTTTTCGCTGCGTTTTTTTTCTTGATCTTTATAAATCTTTGTTCTGTTTATAACTTCATCAAAATCTATTTCATGAGCATTAAAATCCGGTCCATCAACGCAGGCAAATTTAGTTTTTCCACCAACGGTAACACGACAAGCTCCGCACATACCTGTGCCGTCAACCATGATAGGGTTCATGCTTGCTTCTGTATAAATTCCTTTATCTCTGGTTAAATCAGCGACTGCACGCATCATTGGCATTGGTCCAACTGCAATGGCATAATCAATTTTTTCAGATTTAATAAGCCTATCTAAAACTTGTGTGACAAATCCTTTTTCACCTAAAGATCCGTCATCTGTAGTTATAAATAATTCTGAGCATGCATCTTTCATTTTATCCTGCCAGAATATCAATTCTTTATTTCTGGCACCCATAATCATATAAACTTTGTTACCGGCATCTTTAAATGCCTTAGCAATAAGATAGCATGGTGCAGCGCCATAGCCTCCGGCCAGACAAACAACAGTGCCATACTTTTCAATATGTGTAGGCTGTCCAAGAGGACCTACTATATCAACGAGTTCATCGCCTTCATTAAGAGCAGCAAGTTTTTTAGTTGAGTAGCCTACTGCCATAAAAACAAGTGTAAGCTCTCCGGTTTCTTTATTAGCATCAGCGATTGTTAGCGGTACTCTTTCCCCATTCTCTTCTGCTCTAAAAATAATAAACTGGCCAGCTTTGGCGTTACGTACGACAAAAGGCGCATCAATAGTTATTTCATACTGATTAGGACATAATTCTCTCTTTGATAATATTTTGTAGCCCATCTAACTAAGCTCCTCTTTCACATAGTATATTACCACAAATATGCTGTTCACTCAATAGACTAAAAAAAAACCTTTCTTCAAAAGAAAGGTTTTGGAATCTTTTTTAATTAATTCCTCATGTGTAGAAGGTTAGTGTGTAGGTTGTATGAAAGGTTTATATTATGAATTCGTTTTGTATATATAAAGTATAAAAGTTATGTAAAATTTCATAAACTATTAAATATTGTTACATAACTTTACAAATTACATGTTAAAAAAGCCGCAATAATATATCTCTGCCTTTTTTATTATTTCTATGGTATATATACTAAATTAGACAATTTATCATGCAGCATTCTTAAGTTATAATCATTATTATTTGCTTTCTTTAAAGCTTTTTTTAGTGTTTTATTAGATTTAGCTTTGGTTGCAGGCTCTCTTCGAAGTAACACATCTATGTAATTATTAATATTGTCTAATATTCCAAACAAATCCCTAGAATCAATCGAGCTTTTCAGTTCATCGCCGGCTTGATGGATTTTGCTTCTACGGACAGTTTTACATGTATGTATATCCATAAACCCATTATCAATGAACCCTGGTAAGGTATATGGATCATAGGCTAAATCTTTTACAACAACAGGTTTATTCTTTTTATTACTTAAACTTTTGATAAATCTTATTATTGCGTTAGCTTCATTTTGATTTTTTACATTTTTCTTTTCTAGATTGACAGTAAGAACATCAGGATTGCTGCGACAGTGAATTTCTTGTAAATTAAATAATTTTTTTATTAGTTGAGTTCCTTTATAGTCACGGTCAAACTTTATATTTATAGCATCTGTTAATGTTTTTTTCCCAATATTTAAATCAAAAGTGTGTGAGATAGCAGTCGGCTTTGTTGTGAACATTCGATATCCTTTATTGTTAGGAAGTTTGTAAAATAGGTATTCTGGTAGTTGCTTAGCAACAGGGGATAAATTTGTTGGTATCATATTTTTCTCCTTTCACACGAGGCGTTTTTATTCCGATAAAAAACGTGAAGGTTCTGAATTGATTAATTTTTACAATATTGTTACATTTGTTAACAAAACTTTTGGGTAATCCAAGGGGTTGATTTTTGTTTTTTAGCATTTAATAATAGAGTGTAAGAAAATTTGTCGCGGGATGGAGCAGTCTGGTAGCTCGTCGGGCTCATAACCCGAAGGTCGTTGGTTCAAATCCAGCTCCCGCAACCAATTGATATAACTGGCTTTTAGAGATTTTCTAAAAGCCAGTTTTTTAGTAAATACAACACATTTTACAACACAATAGAATTGAATGAACTGAAAATCACTTGCCGCCTGCGTTTAATCGAATAAGTTATGTAAAGATTTTCAAAAGACACCCCATACAGCCCCTCTCATTGTAAGATACGCTTTCTTGGTGGCAGAAATAAGTTTTCCCGATTTTGAAATTTCTCTCAGGTTGAAAAACCCCGCCTTGATAAATTCAGATGAGAGCATTCTCGGGCGAATGATGAAAAGTTTTGTGGCGGCGAGGTACAAAGTTACCCTTTAATATTCTTTATTGTTTTAATAATTTTTAGATACGCTTCAATTTCATTTGGGCTGGCTAAATAAATTTCCTTTATTAGTTCGTCTCGATTTTCATTTTTAGTATCAGATGTTGATATTCCAAATTCTGTTAAAGATACATTTAAAACATCCAGCAGTCTTAGAAAACTATTTAAAGCTGGAACTTGTAAACCTCTTTCAATATTGCTTAAATTCTTTTCTGTCATTCCAATTTTTTCAGATAATTCTGCTTGAGAGAGTTTTGAATTTACCCGTAATTGTTTAATTTTTTTGCCTAAAAATTCCTTGTCATCATAAAAGAACATTGTTATTATTCCTTATTACTTATTTAAAAATACCGTACAAACAATAACTAAATAACCTTATGATTTATTAGTTTTTATACAAATAGAAATAAATAATACCCAATGAGTTTGTTCATGGTAATATGACCGTATAGATAATACTTAATTCTTAAAAGTATTATTTTCATTTTGTTAACAAATTTAATTGGAGTAGTAATCCATTATGAGTAAACTAAATGATAGTAGTTCCAAATAGGAGGTAAGAATGTCAGTTAAAAAAGAAATAGAAGAATTTATTAAATCAATGCCAAAGGATTATGAATTTTCTACAAAGTGGTTTAAGACCGCATTAAGCAAGCAGTTTAATCGCCCGGAAGGTAGTTATATTCCCTCTGACTATTGTCATAACCGAAAAAATAAAGGTATAAATTTTGAAAGACAACCGCACTATTTTTTGCATGTTGGACGAGGAAAGTATAAATATGTTGGCAGGGACTATATTTATACAGGCGAGATTGAAGAAAAACCAAGAGTTAAAAATAACTTGTAATCATTTCTCGTTATGTAATAAATAAATTATAAGGAATATTTAATGAATCTATTCGAATTATTAGTTTTAAATAAATTATATCCGGGCATGTTTAGCGGTTGCTTACCTTTATTAGGGCTTTTGGCACTTGCTTGTGGGATTGTTTGGATTATTGAAAAAATACAGATACATTTATTTGGAGCTTTGATTTTTATTGGCGTAATTTTAATTTTGGGGATTATTTTTACTATAAGTTATAAAAAATATGAAAAAGAACAGTCTGATAAACAGGAACAAAGAAAACAAAAATTAAAAGCGTTAGCTGAGAAATATATTAATGAAACTATTACGCAGGATAAATTTGAACTTGAACAATATGATTACAAAAAATTTTATGAAATTGTATTAGAAAAAAATATTAAAATTGAAAGCCATAATACAGCAGATGTTCCTTATGAAGTAAGGACAATTTTATATGAAGCATACCTAAATAAATATAACGAACTTTCCGAATTATGTGAAGAAGAAACGAAATTAGAACAAGAAAAAGATGAAAATGAAAAAGAAATATTTAAAGATTTTGCAAATAAGATACAACCATATATTACCGATTATATAAAAACAATCCTGCCGGAAGATGAATTGCCTGCACAAATTAATCAACATTTTGAAGAAGATGAAATAAGTGCATTTCTTTACTTGCTTGAAAATGATTACAATATTGAAATTCCATATCTTAAACACATTACTTATGATACTCTGTTTCTTTCTGAAAACGTTTTGCAATCTTTGAGAAATATTGTACGTTTTTATTGTTCAAACGATAAATACGAGAACAAATTATGTCTTATTGACTTTTTATTAAGTTACAATTATGCAATAGAAGTTTATAATCTGTTTGAAAATAAATTAACCGCTGTTAGCAATACTGAGGGAAAAAGTATAAAAAATCTTATACAAAGCTATGTATTTTTGTTTAATGATAATTTAACGTATGTTGACTTGTTATTAGAGTACATACAGAAATATAATATTGAACTGCCTAAACCAACAGAAGAAAATTTTGTAGGAATAGGGAAAGCACTATATGTATATAACAAAAATCTGAAAGATAACTTTATGTTCAATACATTATTTGATAAAGATAGAAATATTGACGCTGAAGAAGTTTTGAATTGCAGCGAGCCCAATTGGAAATATCTTTGGCTTATATGTTTAGTAATTGAAGAATTGGAACTATCAAAGATAAGAAGAAAAGCCGAAAAGATAAAAACAAATATATTAAAAAAGACAAATAGAAAAAAATAATTCCGCCGGCGGAAAATAAAAATTAAAAATATTATTATAAAATTTCTTTATATAGAAGTATAAGAAGCAGCATAGAATAAATGAAAGTTAAAAATATTTATTGTTATACAAAATGTTTTAAACCTTATTTGAACAGCAAAAATCGCTAATGATTATATTGAGTTATTTGTTGGATATAAATTTGAGCAGTAATCACTCCCCGACTTTAAGTAGATAAAATAAGGTATTTTTAAGGAGAAACAGAAAATTTTTGTGCATATGATTAAGTTTTGTAACAATTTAAAAATGTCCTAAAGCTTTCATATAGTGGATTTTTTCAATTTATTTTCACACAAACCTTCGGGTTTTATACCCCTTGAAAAATTTTACAAGAGCTGTTAAGATGTGAACACAAATCGTAGCTTGACAACTGAATATTAGATTTTTGAGTGTTTCCCTTACTTAAATACTCCCCAGCAGTTTTGACTTCATGCTCGGTTATCAAACAGAGGTCACCTTGGATAGAGAGGTTTAAGTAATGTAGAATTATGCGCCCACTAATATTTAGTTGAAATATTAAAAAACTTATCCTTTCTGTCTAAGTGTCAGTAAATACTTGGTCGTAAATAAGAAAGGAGAAAATTTTTATGGAAAACAGACTTCCGCCAAATCGTTTTAGAATGCTTGATACGATGGAAGACATCAGGCAAAACTGTAAGGGCAGAATTTATGCAAATATGTTTACAGTTAAAGAATTTTCTAAAACTTTCAGAATTGGCATAAATACGGTTTATCGCTTGTGCAAACTTGACGGCTTTCCGGTAATTCAAATCGGCGGCAAGAAATATATACTTGCTAACGACTTCAATGAATGGGTCATGAAAAATATCGGAAAGGTTGTGTAATTATGCCGAGTTATTATCACCGAACGCACAAAAACTACAATCCTGACACTATTGAGAGAGGGCAACTTAATTCATATGATTGCCCACTGGGACTATTTGCAATTTCAAATACAGAACATGAAATTGCTTGGGTTTATTCAGCAGATGTAACAAATGAAAGTTTAATTGGCTATCATCAAGTTGTTTATGCACTTTCTAGGCTAATTTGTATTTACTCTAATGTAAAAATGAAAGAATGGCTTGATAAAGATAAAACTTTTAATTCGCTACTTCAAAAAGATAATTTGGGCAGAAAATACTTAACCTACAAAGATTATAAAAATTGGGTAATCAAAAACAAAAGAATAAAACTTACAGACAGACATAGGAGGGAACTTTCATTATGGATATTAGGTTTATAAATGTGGAACATTCAATTAAATTTAGAAACTTACACGAGGCACAAAAGGAAGCAAATCGGTTAAAAATGACAATGGACAGGTTTGCTAAAAAGACAAAAATTCCATTTACTTGCGTATTTGCAGTGAGTGAATTAAGTTTAAAATTTGGTGAATATGTATTTTTTCACAACGGCAAGAAAGGAAGACCTAAAAGGCAACTCGTTTCTAAGCTGAAACCATTCCAGCACCCTGAAACAGTTATGCCTCATTTGCACATAATAATTGCTTATACAGAAAAAGAAAAGCTGATATCCGATAAAATCGTCTCAAGTATAACTAAAAAATTCGGTGCGGAAAGCTCAAGGGCTTTTGATATAACAAATAACAAACCATTATATTTCTTTCAATACGTCGTAAGACAGGCTCACTCATTAAGGTTTGTTGATGACTTTACTAACACAATATCACTAGATTTTAAAAAGATGAACAGGCTTTCAACTAAGCAAAAAGATAATATTTATTTTCATAATTTATACAGAAAAGATAGCCGTATAGCTTAGATGCTAGAAGAAATCCGGCAACTGTAAAAATACATGTGTAATTAATAATAAATAGCAGTAATTGAGTATAAGCAAGAACAATAACAAGTTAATATTGTTATTAGTTGATAATAAAAATATTAAAAATTTTTATTTTGGCAAGGCTTATACTCAAATATGCTAAAACACCGTAATATCAACTATGAACACCTGTTTTGCTCAAAATATCATAAAATGACAAAGTAATATAAAAAATCAATTATCATTACAAATCCTGTTTCAATAGAAGTAACTATAAGGCTATTTAAGAAAAGTTTTCTACTTAAAATATATCAAGCTATATAAAATTACAAACTTTCAAAATATATTCAGAGAATACGTGTATAAAAATCATCAACTTGACGAAACTTGATTAAGAAATGTCTTTAAATAGGTTATAGCCTAAACCAACATCTCTCAACCATTTGAAAAGTGTTTGTTTAGAGTTGATTTTTTAATTTTTAAAAAGATGTTTGGGGAAGTCTTTACTTTAAAACATCAATATCCAATAATGCAAATGTAAAACTAAAGGAGGCTAAAACAATGACCACACAAGGGAAAAGGATTGCTTACATAAGAGTAAGCACACAAGAACAAAACACAGAAAGTCAAAGAGAAATTTTAAAACAACACAACATTGACAAATTTTTTGAGGAAAAAGTCAGCGGTAAAAATGCTAATCGTCCGAAACTTCTTGAAATGCTTGATTATGTTAGAGAAGGCGACATTGTTTTTATAAAAGATTTTTCAAGACTTGCAAGAAGTACACAAGATTTATTGAGAATTATTGAGAAACTCAAAAATAAAAATGTAAAACTAATAAGCATTAAGGAACAATTAGATACAAGCACACCTAGCGGTAAGTTAATGGTTACAATGCTCGGTGCGATTTATGAATTTGAGCGTGAAAATTTATTAGAAAGGCAAAAGGACGGCATCGCTCAAGCTAAAAAAGAGGGGAAATACAAAGGTCGAAAGAAAATCAAAAAGCCTGATAATTGGCAGGAAGTTTATAGTGATTGGTCTTGTCGTAAAATTACCGCGAAAAAAGCGTGTGAATTACTAAAACTAAAAACAAACACATTCTATAATTTTGTAAAAACAGAAAGGGGAGTTGCATAATGGCAAAAAGAAGAAGTAACGGCGAAGGTTGCATATATAAAGAGCAGCGTAGCGGTCGCTGGGTTGGAAAATTTGAAATCGGACACGATGCAAAAGGTAACAGAAAATTCAAAACCTGCAGAGCAAAAACTGAAAGAGAAGTCAGACAACTTCTAAAAGATTTAATGGATAAACACAGAGCAGGCATTAATGTTACAACAAACGCCATAAAAGTCGGCGACTTTTTTGAAGATTGGTTTTATAAAAATGTTATAAATAATCTTAGATTGTCTACAAGCCAAAGCTATGAGATGATTATAAGACGACATATTAAGCCTCAAATTGGAAATATTCCGCTTGCAGAACTCTCTAGGGAAGATGTTAGAAATTTTTATAATTTTTTATATGCTGACGGCAGATTAAATGGCAAAGGCGGATTAGCACCCAAAACCGTTGAAAATATACATTTAGTTTTGAGCAGTGGAATAAATTATGCACTTAATGAGGGGTTAATTATAAAAAATCCCCTATTAACAGTGAAATTAAGACGAGAGGGTAAAAAGGAAATAGAAGTTTTTAGCCGTGAAGAACAACAGAAAATTATTGCCGAATGTCCGAATTACTACTACGGTATGGCGATTAAATTTGATTTTTATACTGGGCTTAGAGCGGGCGAGTTATTAGGCTTGACTTGGGATTGTATAAATTTTGATAAAAATACGGTTAGAATTAATAAGCAAGTGCAAAGAAATAAAAATTTCAGCCATAGAGCAGATACAAAAACCTTGCTTGATTTTGTTTATGACACAAAGACCAAAACTTCAACTCGCACAATAAAAGTATTACCGCAACTAATGGCTGACCTTGCTGAATATAAATATGAACAAGATAAAATCAGAAAAAAGTTAGGCTCTGATTATTATAGATTTAATCTTGTATTTCCACGACAAGACGGATATTTTACAGATACTGGAACTTTTCTTGATAATTTTACAAGAATTCAGAAAAAGTTAGATATTCCCCACAGAACAGTACACGCAATTCGCCATACCTTTGCAACAAGAGCATTAGAAAGCGGTGTGCATATAAAAGTTGTATCGGAACTGCTAGGACACGCAAGTATTCAAATTACACTCGACATTTACGGGCATGTATTGCAAGATTTCGCAGAGCAGGAGTTGACGAAATTGGAGGGGATGTATTATTAATCTTGTTGTTTATTTGCTCTGTATTGTTCTGCTTTTTCTATTAAATTTAAAGTTTCGCCATGTTGAGATGATAATACTGGATATGTAGAATATACATATTGAATAAACTTATTAAACCCCATATCTTTAGTTTTTTCAATTATAAAATCTATGCTATCACTATCCTCAATATTTAGATTTACTTGATTAAGTCCATTTCTTAATGAAATAATTTGTTTGGGTTTTCCAAAATCATTAGGCACATATCTTACTTCAAATATATCTTCATGGGCAGATACTTCATTTATAATATCAAAAACAAATGGACCGTAATGATAAAAAATCCAATTTATTTGAGAAACTTGATGTCCACGTCTTAAAACATTTCGCCAGTCTGCTAAATATATAATTTTATTTAATCTCGCATTTGATAAATCATCTCGGTTTGGATAATTTAAACAAATATAATATATTATATTTAATAATTCGTTCATTATTCTGCCTCCAATTCACTATCAACAGTAACTACAGGAGTAAATTCATCTTTTAAATTAGCAATTAAATTTTGAAATTCATTTTTATAGTTTTCATATATGCTCATCATAATCTCTTCTGTCAATATTTTACTATTTTTATCTATACTTTCAAAAACAAGAACAGCAACTTTATCAGTATTAGTTAAATTATGAAGAACTACGCAACCAATAGTTCTAGCTTTCATTCTAAACTTTGAAATTGTATCTGAAGAGAATTTATACTCTTCACTTAAAACTTTATCGTAATCCTCTTGTTTGGTTGGGAAATCATTTTTATAAAAACAATTTTCTGGACTATTCCAAGCTGCACCAATACAACCTTGATTTATAGAATGAATTCCTCGATTTCTTTTATTAAACTCATAATTTTCAGAATATCTACCAATCATTAGTGATAATTCTTGACCAGACATGGTATCCTCTTGTATAACATATAAACTTAATCTCTCATTACTTGTAAAATCATAAGCTTTTGATATTACACTTAGTACATCATGCCAAAAAATTTGAATATCAATTTCATGGTTTCTTAATTGTTTTTCTCTTAAAACTTTTATATGGTTATAGTAATTATTTTTAAGTTTAATATTCTTTTCTCTATATTTTCTTACAGTTTCTTTTTGAGGTCTTTCAACAAAAAAATAAAAAAATATTGCTATAATAATTAAACATAAAGCCGTAATGATTAGAAAAATATCAAATCCAGAAAGTACATTAAAATCGTGATTTTTTAGAAACTTATACAAATTTTCATTTACTAGCCCTAATAAAAATGTAGAAAATGCAATCAATACACTTGTAGCTTTTTCACAAATTAAATTCCGAAAAAATATTAATACATCTTTAAATGTAACATCATATTTATATTGTTCTTTGCCAAGTAATAACAATTTACTATATCCCTAAGTAATAATATTTAATATAACATAATTTTACTAAATAGGCAATATTATAGTTAGAAAGGGATAGCTTCTTCGTCTAACTCAGTTTCCTTTATAATATGTTCATATAAATTCTTTAAGCCTTTATCATTTTTTACAATATCAACAATTTCTTGTGCAACTTCTCGCCCTGTCTTTTTTAACCTCGATAATCCTTGATATTTTCCAATAAAACCTGTGGGATTTTCCTTTCCGTCAAATTTTAAAGGTATAATCTTAACACCTCTTGCTAACGCATAACCAACTTCTTGTTGACACCAAACGCTATTAGAAAAACCTTCACAGTGTAATGAAATAAAAAAATCCATTGTTTGTAATGCTCTATTAATTTGTTCTTCCCACTCAACTGTAGGATAAATATCTTCATGGGCAACAAAACAATCTATGTTAAAATTTTTTAATTCATCTCTTAATCTCTTTGCTATATCTTTTGTTGTAGATAAATGACTTATAAAGGCTTTTATATTCTTACATCTTTCCCAATTTTTAGGAGGTGTTATTATAATATGTTCTGTAGATAAATTTAATTCTTCTGCGATGTCTTTTAAAACAAAATCATCTGCTTGATATAAAGTAGCTTTTATGTCTATATACTCATTCCCATTATAATCCATATCTGTTAATATAGGAAGATTAAACGAATTAAAAAAGAAATATTTATCCTGTTCATCAAATTGATTAGTTAATGTATCATGTATTTTCTTAACAAGTTCTATCTTTTTTACAATCTTCATACTGATAATATAACATAAAAATAACCTTTTTGTGTTATATTAATGTCTATAAATATATAAAGGATTAGAATATGAATTGGTTTAACTTATATATTTGGGAGAATATTTATTTTTTGAGATATGGAACAATATTATTTATAATTTTTTCGTTAAACTTTATTTGGACTAACAATATATATAAAATAAAAGAAAAAATACAGAATAATCTTCACCTATCAGAAAATACCAAACTTTATTGGCAAATATTTTTGAAGCATTTCTTTGAAAAGAAGCTACTATTAGTCTTGTTTTTCATTTTCACTTTAATATTAGTGTTTGCATCACTACAGGACAAGAGTGGTCTTTGTTCTTCTCTATTAGGAGTAACAGGTTCTGCGTTAGTAACAGTGATATTTCTTGATAGTATAAATCAATATATATCAGAAAAGAAATTTTTAGACATTTCAAAAGAAGTTAGAAATACAATATATTCGTTATATTATAGTTTTGTTGATTTAGTTCTGATATTAGATAAAAATAACCTATCAGAAGATGAAAAAAATAATTATAGAAATAGTAGAAATATAATACAAGATAGCATAAATTTATCCTTATATTGCGAGAAAATTTCTTTAAAAGACAATAGAGAATTATCCACAGAAGAAAGTAATTATGCTAATTATTACTTACAAAAAATAAAAGATGATATTGAACTTTCAATTCTAAATATACATAATTCTTCTAGCAATCTAGAAATATATGAAATATTATTTTTATTAAACAATTTACAAAAAGAATTTAAACATACTAATGAAAACTTTTTTACTGTAAGAAATGATGCATTTAGTAATATGTTTGGTGGTTTTAATTCATCACTATTAAAAAATTCTTTAAAACAATACAATGAAGTTTTAAAAAAACTTGATAATAATAATATACTTAATAGTCTGCAGTTAACTTACAAACGAGAACTTTTTTGTCAAGTTTTATTACCTAACTTAGATGAGTTACAACAGAAAGAATAATACAACACATTTTCACGCACATGAGCTTAACGAAGTTTAATCAACCTAGTGAAAGAGTGCAAAAATCTATAAAAGAAAGTTAAATTTCGTGGTAAATCGTGTCAAGCCGTTACGGGGTGTGCAATACGAGGGACTCCTCATAACCCGAAGGTCGTTGGTTCAAATCCAGCTCCCGCAACCAATTTAAAAAGTGACTTTTAGAAAATCTCTAAAAGTCACTTTTTTAGTAAAAACAGCACATTTTACTGCACTGAAATTAGATTTGGATTTATTTTCTACATTTTGATTGTATTTTTACGTTTAGTTTGAGAATTATCGCCGAAAGGCTTGATTTTATTGGATTTTTAGTGTCGGAAATTGCCTGAATTTAAAATTCTCAAACCGGATCAAAACGGACTTTTTTTACCACTTTTTTCTTTCAAACTTCCATGACCTGAAAACCTTATTTTACAAGGCTTTTAATTCGGTTTGAGATTTTTAAGACAGTTTGAGAATTTTGGGCAAGTAGAATTTTTTAATTTCAAGGTTGGAAATTTATTTTTAAAGTCGAAAAAATTTTTCTGATTTTTTGTTCTGTTGAAAAAGAAGATTTGCAGATTTTAAGAAAATTACCAAAAGAAGCGCAAATTACTTTTAAATTAGCAACAACTTAATCTACCCATATTTATGCTATAATGCCCTTATGGAAAACATTTTAAGTAAAATTAAAGAAGAATTTTTGACAAAATTTTCTGAAAATCCTTTTTTAATGACTATTGAAAAGCAGGCATATTTTGAACTACCAATTTATTCAAAACCATACTTGTTTTTAATTCTAGAGGGAAAAGCACAGCTAAATTTGGAAAACGGTTTAATCAATTATGAAAAAGGTAGTTATATTCTTTCAAAAATTGATACTCCAAAATTTTTGAAAGTTATTGAACCCCCGTTTAACGCTCTTGTTTTACAATTTTCTATTGAAGAAATAATCTCTGTTATGATTGAACTGGATTGTAACATTGAGCCAAATAACAATGATGAAGATTTGATTAACAATATTCTAAGATTAGTTCAGAACAATAATGATATTTTTTTAAAGAAAAATATTACAAGAGAAATTATTTATAATCTTTTGACGGGAGTTCACGGTAAAGAATTTATAAATAGTGTTGTAAAACTCCAAAATGCTGATGAAATTTATGACATCAATAACTGGATTAAAGAAAATTTTAAATCGGATTTTTCTGTTGAGGATTTGGCAAAGTTAAATAATATGAGCGTATCAACTTTTCATTCGAAGTTTAAAAACGCAGTAGGTATGAGCCCTATTCAATGTCAAAAGAAATTAAGATTACTGGAAGCAAGAAGATTGATGTTTGATACTTCAATGAATGTAACAGAGGCTGCACTTGAAGTTGGGTATGAAAGTATTTCTCAATTTAATAGGGATTATAAAAAGTTGTTTGGGTTTGCACCCTGTAAGGATATTGCACAAATATTAAAACAAAATATTTAATTGTTTAATATTAACTTTGCAAATTCCTCAATACTATCCCCGTTTCGGGATGATGAATTTTCTATTAAATTAAAATAGCAACTTGGCATTTCTTTTGTTTTTAAATTTTTAGCAATACAGGGTGCGCAACCTTTGTCATGTTTTGTTGGATGCAAAGGACAATCTAATTTTTTACAAGTACAAAACGGGCTTAAATTTTTCATAAATTCCTCCTTTAAAAATAGGCAGGAAAGAACAAATCTTCCTGCCTATAATGATATATAATTAATCTGATATTTTCAAGACAGCTCTAAAATGAACTTTTGTTGACATCATTTTTTCGTAGGCCATGCGCGCTTTTTCAAGTGGAAAAACTTCTACCATAGGGCGAACACCCGTTAAAACGCTGAAATTAATCGCTTTTTCCATTTCGTTAATATCTGTAAAGGTTCCCTTAACAGAACCTGAACTTTTTAGAAAATCCAAACTAGACCAACCGATGTTTTCTTCACTTACCGCTGCAATAATTACTTCACCACCTTTTTGTAAACCTGCAATTAATGGTGAAATTGCTTTCGGGTTTGGAGCTGTTGCAATAATGACTTTTGCTCCGCCTAATTTTTGTAAGGTTTCTGCAATATTTTCAGTTTCAGAATCAATATAGTGATGTGCACCAAGTTCTTTTGCAAGAGTTTCTTTATCTTTACCTCTTGAAATTGCAACAACTTCAAAGCCAGAGTGTTTTGCATATTGAACAGCCAAATGCCCTAAACCTCCGATACCTGAAATTGTAACTAAATCGCCGGGACGAGCACAAGAATTTCTTAATGCACTAAATACGGTTTCACCTGCGCATAATAATGGCGCACCTTCTGTTGAATTTATTACATCAGGCATTTTTATTAAGCCGTCTTCATAAGCAAGAGTATATTGCGCATATCCGCCGTCCGTTGTGAGTGCTGTTGTTTCACCATGTCCGCCATGCCAGCCCAAACCTACCCTATCACCAATTTTCCACTTTGTAACTTTAGAACCTAATTTTTGAACAGTACCAATTATTTCATGTCCTGGTATTCTTGGATATCTTGAAGCCCAACCCTCAATGACTTTAGAATCACCTCTGCAAACACCGCATGCTTCAACTTTTAACAAAACCTGTTCATCATTTGGTTCAGGTATCGGAATTTCAACAAGCTCCATAGGCTCTTTTGGTGCTTTTACTTGAATTGCTTTCATTGTGTTCATAATTTTATCTCCTTTGTTGTGCCTTTATATTGGCATTTTAAATTATGAACTAATTAAATTCTTGTCGTTTTCTTTTAAGATTTTGCACAATTCTATAAGAATAAAAAATTAGATTTTTATTGTTAAATACCAAATTTTAAAATAAACAGAATGCTAACTTTTACTAAAAACTGTTGCGAGAATTAGCAATTTATAAAACGGAAAAAAGGACAAAATCAGATTTTTCAAAATCTAACTTGCCCAGAATTCTCAAACTGTCTGTTATAAATTCTCAAACCAACTGTTAAATTACATTGATACTCGGACGGCAAAAACTTAGAGCTTGAAAACTTAGTTCAGTTTGTTGAATATTTGAATTTAATTTTATTCAGGTATAGTGTATTATGCGAGAACAAGCAATTGATAGCAATTACCAATAAAATTTAATAAGTCATCAGTACAGAACTTATTATTAATTAAAATAAATATTATTTATCTGGTATAATAAATTGTACAGGGAGATTTATCACAATGCTTTATTATACAGATTTACACATACATTCAAAATACTCGCGTGCTACTAGTAAGAGCTGTAATTTAGAAGAACTTGCATTCTGGGCTAAAAAGAAAGGACTTAGTCTGATTTCTACCGGAGATTTTACACATCCGGCCTGGTTTAATGAAATAAAAGAGAAGCTTGTACCTTCAGAAAATGGAACTTTTAGACTTAAACCGGAAATCGAAAAAGAAATTTTTCAAGGAACCGAACCTGTAAAATTTATTTTGAGTGTTGAAATCTCTACGATTTATAAAAAATGGGATAAGACAAGAAAGGTGCATCATGTTTGTTTTGTCCCTGATTTACAAGCAGCAGAAAATTTTCGACAGAAACTTGAAACGATTGGAAATATAAAATCTGATGGAAGACCTATTTTAGGACTTGATTCAAGAGACCTTCTGGAAACAGTTCTTGAAGCAGGTGAGAACTCATATATCATTCCCGCCCATATTTGGACTCCATGGTTTTCTGTTTTAGGCTCTAAATCAGGATTTGATTCGATAGAAGATTGTTATGGCGACCTTGCAGAACATATTTTTGCAGTAGAAACGGGCCTTTCTTCTGATCCGGAAATGAACTGGCATGTTTCAAAATTGGATAAATTCAGACTAGTTTCTAATTCAGATGCCCATTCTCCTTCAAAACTTGCAAGAGAAGCCACTGTTTTTACTAAGGAACCTGATTATTATTCAATCATGAATGCTTTAAAAACGGGTGATGGCTATTGCGGAACTGTTGAATTTTTTCCGGAAGAAGGAAAGTACCACGAGGACGGACATAGAAAGTGTAATGTCTGTTTGACGCCGGAAGAAACAAAAGCATTAAATGGAATTTGTCCGGTCTGCGGAAAACCTCTTACAATAGGGGTTTCTTACAGAGTGAACGAGCTTTCTGACCGCAAAGAAATAATTATACCGCCTGCAACGGCAGGACAAACTTTTAGTCTTGTACCTTTGCAGGAAATTCTTGCTGAAATTTTAGGCGTTGGAACTGCTTCTAAGAGTGTTTCTGCTGAGTATGAGCGTCTTACCTCTAAATTCGGGTCGGAATTATCAATTCTTAGAGAAGTACCTGTTGATGAACTTAAAAGGAGTTCTACGCTTTTAGGCGAAGCTGTATCGCGTCTTAGAACAGGAAAAGTTATTAAGCAGGCGGGGTATGATGGTGAATATGGAATTATAAGACTTTTTGAAGATGGTGAACTTGTAAAAAAAAAAGTTTGTAAACCTAAAGCTTAATATTGATATTCCTAAGCCCGCGGAAGCAGCTATTGAAAAAACGCCTGTTGTTGAAAAACAGCCTAAGAAAAAGGGACTGGATGAGTATCAGGAAGCTGCGGTAACAGAAAATTCAAATCAACTTTTAATCGCTGCGGGCCCCGGGTCAGGTAAAACTACCGTTTTAACACACAGAATTGCTTATTTAATAAATAATAAGGGGATTATGCCTGAAAATATTTTAGGTATAACTTTTACAAGAAGAGCAGCTGAAGAAATGAGAAGCAGACTCTCAAAATTGTTGGGAGAGGCTTCTGATAAAATAAATCTTCATACATTCCATTCTCTTTGTTTTAGTATTCTTAGGGAAAATCTGGACAGAGAAATAAGGGTTATTTCAGACGAGGAAAAAGCTTTAACAATGGACGAGGATGCATTAAGCTTTGATGATTTGATTACTCTTACACTTGAGCTTTTTGAAGAAAATCCGGAGCTTCTTTGCAGGTATCGTGAAAAATTCAGGTATGTATCCGTAGATGAATATCAGGATATTGATGAAAATCAATACAGGTTAATCAGAATGCTGGTGCCGTCGGATGGTAATATTTTTGTAATCGGCGACCCTAATCAAGCTATATACGGCTTTAGAGGAGGAGATGCTAAGTTCTTTAACTCTTTTACAGAAGATTATCCAGATACAAAAATTGTAAATCTAAAAAATAATTACCGTTCTACAAATAGTATTGTTAGTGCGTCTAACCAGATGATTAATTGTTTTAATATTGTATCAGCATTTGATAAACCGCACGAAAAGATTACGATACATTCAGCGCCTACAGATAAGGCAGAAGCAGAATATATTACAAGCACTATTGAGAGTTTAATAGGAGGGCATAGTTTCTTCTCCATAGATTCAGCAAGAAGCGGCGGAGAAAATGAAGATTATTCGTTCTCAGATTTTGCAATTTTATATAGAACCTCCTCACAGCTTCCTCCAATATCAGAAGCTTTGAAAAGATCCGGAATGCCTTTTGTTAAATTATCAAATGATTTATTGTGCGAAAGAAAAGATATAAAAGAGATACTCAAGAAACTTAATGATTTGCAGCCCGTTTCTGAGCAAATAGAAATTCTTGGCGAGAAGATTGACAGGTATATTCTGAATTATCTTCTTAAACTTGCAAAAGAAAGTAATGATAAGAATGATTTCATTCACAAGATATCATTCTTAACGGAGGCAGATATACTAGACAAGCGTGCGGACAGAATTACATTAATGTCGCTGCATGCTTCTAAAGGGCTTGAGTTTAAATGCGTTTTTATTGCCGGTCTGGAGAATGAAATATTACCGTTATATAGAGCAAAAACTCCTGATGAAATTGAGGAGGAGCGGCGCCTTTTATATGTTGGTATGACAAGAGCAGAAGACCGCTTATACCTTACGCATTCAGAAAAACGAATGTGGCTTGGTGCTTATAGAAATTTAGAAATTTCACCATTTCTGGAAAAAATAAAAGATGACTTATTGAATTTAAGTAAGTTTGAGAAAGTTTATAAGGAAAAAGACAAATCAGAACAATTAAGTTTATTTTAATTGTAATACTTGACTGATAGTAACTCTCAGGAAATATAATTTTTGTGGAGGTTAAGATTATGACAAATAAGATTATATTAGAATTACCTGACAAAACAGAGGTTGAGGCTGAAAATATAAGTTTTATACAGCTTCATGGAGAGAATAATACCGTAAGGCTTAAAGTAGAAAATCTGGAAAATTTTAAAACCCAGAAAGGCTTGTTAATTGCAGTATACGGAAGCTGCAACACTATAAATCTCGGTAAGATTTTTTATCCGGTAAATGATACAATCGGATTGACCGGTTTGACTATAAATATAGGAAATCCGCCGGAGGATACGCTTACGCCTGGGGTAAAAAGAGATGCTGATAATTGTTCTATTGATATTGGCGATAATATTATTGTTTGCGGTGCCAGATTGTTTTTACAGGATAGTGATACATCTATTTCTATCGCGGATGATTGCATGATTTCGTGGGGAATAGATATTTGGTGTACTGATGTCCATACAGTTACGGATCTGGAAGGCAATGCGCTTAACTTTAGCGATAAAATTGAAATAGGCAGGCATGTATGGATTGGAAAAGACGTAAAAATAGGCAAAAATACTAAAATTTCAGATGATTCAATAATTGGATGGGGTAGTATTGTTACAAAGAAATTTGAAGAGCCGAATGTTGTTCTGGCTGGTAATCCTGCAAAAATTGTTAAGAGGGGGATAAACTGGAATTTTAGAGATATAAGAAATTATCAAATATATCGGGAAAGTTTATAGGAGAATTGTTAGAGGTATGCAAAAATATATTTGTATAAGTATTCTGATTTTTTGTACCGTAGCTGCATTATTGGGGCTAAATTTTGTTTTAGAAAAAATGAAGACAAAAAATTTGCAGAAAGAGGGGCTTAATTTTTTGCAGTTAACTATGTATGAATTTTTCCAATACCTTATAAATATAAAACAAATGGTTCGGAATAAGTGTTCTATTATTGATGAGTTTTTGTGTAATAAAAATATTGAGAATATTGCAGAAGTTTTTTCTTTAATGGCACCTCCGGAAATGGCTTTAAATATTAATGTGAGCAGCTACGCATTTACTATTAAAAAAGAACCTATGATTGTAGATTTAATGCTTAAGCTTATTTCCAATAACAGAGATATTTTTAAGTATATAAACTTTGTAAATCAAGAATTGACTCGCTGGTCTAAAGGAGATTTAAATCAGATTTTGATTTTGCTTGAACAGCATAGGAATAAAACATTCCCCAAATTAATTTTCACTATTAATATGTGTATTTATGCGACGTTTAAATTAATGGAAATAGTAGCTTATTATTCCCCAAAAAGATTGGTGGAATTTATAGATGTTGATAATATTGCGGGATATATTCAAGAGATTGAAAATGAAATAGATGCTTTTTTAGGTTATGCACATTGGAAGAATGCTTACAGAAGGGCTGAAATTAAAAAGTTTTCAATATTAAAACGTATAGTATTTCTCGTTCAAAATCTTTATAATTATAAAAAAAATAAAGACTGTTATATTATTGTGCCGGAAGAGGAAGGGTTTGATCTTTCGCCTATGACCTTTGATACAGCCGGTGACTTAATTTCAATTATGATGACTAAATGTATGGCTCAAAAATTTATGTTTTACCGCAAAGAGGATTTTACTAAAAAAGGTTTTTTTGTTCAGGATTTTGATGGCAGTGCCAAAATTATTATTGGCCGCGAGGCAGAACCCTGCTTATACAGAGGTCAGAATTTTAACCATAAGCAAATGCTTCCGGGATATTTGCGTCCGAATATTGTTAATAATGAAGTTATGCATTGTGTTGAATATATTAAAAGAGAGGAATTTAAGCTTTTATTTAAGCAGACGCCTTACTATATGCTCTTAAGAAGACTAAGCGTGATGGGGCACTTTTTTGAATTTGATTTAGATGCGGTTGCCCAGCACTATGAATTTGCAACCAATTATCTTGATGTTACAAAGGATGTAAGAGTTGCTTTATTTTTTGCTTATACAGTTTGTAAAGACGGGAAATATTATCCTGTTCAGGATTTTAATGAATATAAACCGACATTGTATATTGCTAATCAATCATTAATGCATGTTATTAATAAAAATATAGTTAGGCCGGTAGGATTTCAAGCTGTAATGCGTCCGCTCCTGCAAACGGCTTTTGCGTTAAATATGACTTCAGAAAATAAAGATATTTTATCAAATTTTATTGAAATAGAATTACCGCAGAGTCCGGAAGTTGCGCTTGCAATTTACAGAAGTTTTAATGACGGTCGGGATATTTTTCCTGACGAACCTGTTATGAGCTTGAAGAATATTGTTAGAGAAAGGCGGGAGCTGAATGAGGGTTTATTTAAACAATATTGCCGCGAGTATAAAAAGCCGGAAGCTGTACTTAGAGAAAAACTTGAAGAAAATTTTCGTATAACAAATACCCTGCCGTTAATAGAGCCTGAAATGTTTACAAAAATGACCTCAGAAGTTTATGATAAATTAATCCCGTGGATAAAAGAAAATATTTCGTATAGAAAATGCCGGTACGCTGAAGAGAACAATCCTAATGCTTATCAGGACTTATTTCCTAAATCACTTGTCTAAACTTTACATTGTGTAATAAAAATAGCAATTTTTAATTTTTAGGGCTTTTAACACAGATATGGAAATTACTAATGAAGTTGTATATAAAAGACCGTTAACTTTAACAGGAGCACTGCAAGAATGTCAAAAATCTGATAAGAGAATCTCTGCAACAGAAACGCGTCTTGATATCTTTCTAAAAAATGTGAGTAAAAATGAAGAACTTTCAAATATAAAAGTTTCAAAATATCTGGGCAGAGGCTCATCTGCTGTTGTATTTGAAACTTCTGACGGCAATATTTTGAAACTTACAGAAACAAATCATTTCCCGCTAAACAGGCCTGTGCAGAGTTTTGATGTTCCCATTTATAAACATGGCAAAGCCGGTAAAATTCATTATTACGTCGAAGAAAAGCTTTTTCAGCACGGATTGAGTGAAGGGTTTGTTTCGATTATGAAAGATATGATAAAGGCAGCCGGATTAAGACCATATGATTTGTTGGACGGAGATGTTTTTCAGCTGGGTATGTCTAAAGAAGGTAAATTATATCTTCTTGACCCAGAGTGTGCGAAGTACAAAACAATTTTTCATGCAATATTTGATAAAATGAAGCGATTATTGACAAAGTGCCGCCATTATGGTTAAACAGACTAAAGGAGAGATATTTTTATGGCAAAAACGATTTTAACAGGTGATAGACCAACCGGCAGACTGCATTTAGGACACTATGTGGGCTCTTTGAAACGCAGAGTAGAGCTGCAGAATTCCGGAGAATATAAAAATATCTATATAATGATTGCTGATGCACAGGCATTAACAGACAATTTTGATAATCCTGATAAAGTAAGACAAAATATTATGGAAGTTGCTCTTGATTATTTGTCAGTCGGTTTAAATCCTGATATTTCAACAATATTTATTCAATCAATGGTTACGGAGTTAACCGAATTAACTTTTTATTATATGAATCTGGTAACTCTTGCCAGATTGCAGCTTAATCCGACTGTAAAATCTGAAATTCAGATGAGAGATTTTAAATCAAGCATTCCTGTCGGATTTTTATGTTATCCGATTAGTCAGGCAGCAGATATAACAGCTTTTAAAGCAGATACGGTACCTGTCGGGGAAGACCAGCTTCCGATGATAGAACAGACAAGAGAAATTGTAAGAAAATTCAATCATATTTATGGCGAAGATGTTTTAATTGAGCCAAAAGCTCTTCTTCCTGATAATCAAGTTTGTATGAGGCTTCCGGGCATTGACGGAAAAGCTAAAATGAGCAAATCGCTTGGTAATTGTATTTATCTTTCTGATACGGCAGAGGATGTGCAGAAGAAGATTATGAGTATGTATACAGATCCGACTCATCTTAAGGTTACTGATCCGGGGCATATTGAAGGCAATACTGTATTTACTTATCTGGATGCATTCTGCAAACCGGAACACTTTGAAAAATACTGGAATGATTACGCTTCATTAGACGAGGTTAAAGAGCATTACCAGAGAGGCGGGCTCGGCGATGTTAAGGTGAAAAGATTTTTAAACAGTATTGTAAATGAAGAACTCGAACCAATAAGAGCTAAGAGAAAAGAGCTTGAACAGGATATGGGTGCAGTCTACGATATTCTTGTTGATGGAACCGGCAAGGCCAGAGAAGTTGCTGCAAATACTTTAGCAGAAGTTAAACAGGCAATGAAATTGAATTACTTTGATGATAAAGCGCTAATTTTAAAATAGGTAAATAAAGTTTACAAATCTTTTATCATTTCATCAATAGTTTTATTAACAACACTTGCGAACTTAACAGCATTCACAAGAGAAAGGTTATGTTTTGCACATTCTACATTGCTTATGTAAGATTTGCTAAATCCTGTAATATCTGCAACATCATCTTGTGATAATTTTGCTTTGTTTCTGTAATGTTTGAAATTTATTCCAAAATTCTCTAATATTTTTTGTTCGTCCATAGTTTAATTTTATACTCTTGACAATAATATATCGATAGCTTATAATGACAAATGTTGTTCTATAGTAGATTAACGAGGTGATTTTATGAAAAAGCAAAAAGTAAAAAAAGATATAAAAGAATTGTTAGACAATATTAGTGAAAAAGAAGTTTTAAAGTTGAGAGAATGTTCTTGTGATAAAAATGGTTTTGATGACTATGTGTACAAGGCGTCTGATAAAATCTTAAAAAAAATAGTAAATCCTTTTTTTAGGTTTGCAGTATTACAAAATTGTATTTTGGATCCTAAAAATAATAGTGAATTTTATCCAAATATAGATAAGAAGAAGGTTAATTTTCTATATAAAAAATTACAAAAAATGTGCGTATTTTTAAATATCGTAATGGATGAATACTGCAAATTGTTAACGAAAATTCAACATCCTTAGTTATTGCGGAATTGTTTTTGGGCAAGTGCCAGAACAAAAATTATCCCGAACAGAATATAGGCTAAAGCGCAGGACTTACCAATGTCAAAATATTCAAACGCGTATTTGTATATGGAATAGACTATTACATTTGTAGAATTTGCAGGGCCTCCGGAGGTCATAACATAGATTAAATCAAAAATCTGAAAAGACGAAATTGCAGTTACCAGTGTTACAAAGTACGTTGTCGGTTTCAATAGCGGTATTGTAATTTCCCAGAAAGTCTCTTTTACTCCGGCTCCGTCAATTTTTGCAGCCTCGTATAGATTCTGATTTATTGTTGTAAATCCAGTCAGAAAAAGAACGACGTTGTAGCCTATCAGCTTCCATACAGATACAAAAATAAGTACCGGCATTGCAAGATGCGTATCAAAAAGCCATTTTAGGTGTGTCTTAAAAAGTAAGTTTATTGCTCCTATATTAGGGTCAAAAATCCAGGACCAGACAATTGCTATAACAACAGCAGGAGTTATAAACGGAAGAAAGTAGATTGTCTTATAAACTTCACTGCCTCTGATTTTTGTGTTTAATGCAGCTGCAATCAATAAAGGGATGATTACTGCAAAAATAGTTGTTGAGATAGCATAAATAAAAGTGTTTAAGAGAATTTGCAGAAATTCGGGTTCTGATAAAATACTTTTGTAGTTATCCAGTCCAACAAATTTAATCTCGTTTAATAAATCCCACTCTGTAAAACTTAGTGCAAAAGAACAAAAAATCGGAATAATAATAAATATAAAAGTTCCAATCAACGCCGGTAGAATAAAAATTAAATTTTTATGTTTATCCATGTTATTATTATACTATAGTTATTTTAAGGAGGAGTTATGCTAAAAGAGTCGGCTTTTGGAAAAAATGATATACGCGGAATTTACGGCGATGATATTACAGAGGAGTTGTTTTATTATACAGGCCGAGGATTTGTTCAATTTTTAGTAAGGGAGACTAAAAAACAGCCTTCAGAAATCTGGATAAGTGTTTGCCGCGATGCAAGACTTCATTCTCCGTCTCTTTCAAAATCGCTGATAGAAGGAATTCGTTCCTGCGGTGCTAATGTCGTTGACATGGGACTTGCTCCGACACCTATCGGATATTATTCAGAGGTTGTAGGGCTTCCTCCATATATTACAAAATATATGCCTGTAACAGGAGCAATGATTATTACTGCAAGCCATAACCCAAGCCAGTATAATGGAATGAAAATGACTTATGCAAAACAGTCTTTGAATGAAGAACAAATTAAGGTTGTAAAAGAGCTTACAATGGAAGAATATAAACTTGCTATTCCGCCTGTAGCTTTTGGAATTCTTAATGAATATGACATTATACCTGATTATATTGAAGAGATGACTAAAAAGTTCGGTAGAATAGGAGAAGGTATAAAGGTTGTAGTGGATAGTGCCAATGCAACGGGAGGTGTTGTTGCTCCTAAGTTATATAGGGCTCTCGGGTGTGAAGTGATTGAACTTTATTCAATGCCTGACGGAAGATTTCCGCACCACCATCCAAACCCTAGTGATGAAAAAACTCTTACGGATATTAAAAAAGCTGTTGTTGCAAATAAAGCCGATTTAGGTATTGCATTTGACGGTGACAGTGACAGAATCGGGGTTATTGACTCTGACGGCAACTCTATGACAGGTGACAAACTGCTTTTAATCTATGCGGAAGATGTTATCAAAGAATATAATGCAAAAGGCATAAAGCCGGTAATTGTTTCTGAGGTTAAATGTTCACAGGTTCTTTATGACACAATTAACGCAACCGGCGGTGTTGCTGTTATGTGCAAAACAGGACACGGGTATATTAAGTCAAAAATGAGAGAAACCGGTGCTGTTCTTGCAGGTGAAATGAGCGGCCATACATTCTTTAAAGATCATTATTACGGATTTGATGATGCTGTTTATGCAGGATGCAGAATTATTCAAATTGTTGCAAGAAAGAAAAAAGAAAATCCGAACTTTAAAATAACTGATATGCTTGAACCTTTCAAATCTATGTACTCATCAAGTGAAGTTCGCCTGCCTTGTCCGAATTCTTTGAAAGCGCAAACTTTAGAAGGGTTCCAGAAAGTAATTGCAGAAAATCCTGATTTCTTCGGGACTAATATAAAAGATATTATTACAATTGACGGTATGCGTATTGTGTTTGAAAAGGGATTTGCCCTCATAAGACAAAGCAATACTGAACCTGTATTTACATTGAGGTTTGAAGCTGACAGCAAAGAAAATGCTCAAAAATACGAAGATTTGATGGTAAATAAACTGCTTGATATTATCAAAAATCTTTCGGTTCAGGTTACAGCTTAAAAAGAAACAGTTTTGGCAGCGCATATAGAATCTTTAACATTCGGAATTTTGAATCCGAATATTGTTCGCTCGTCCTCGTAGCTTTCAACAAAAATACTGCCTGCATGAGCATTAACAATCTTTTTAGATGTATATAGTCCTAAACCTATACCAAGCTCTTTATGTGCTTCTGCAAAAGAAACATACTGGGCAAATATTGCTTCGCGTTTTTCTGCCGGAATATAAGGACTCCTGTTTTCAAGACTAAAACAGGTTAAATTAATTTCATTATATATTTTAATTTTTATTTCAGTGTCCTTGAATGCATACTTTATGCCATTGGATAGAAGGTTCATAATTACACGCTTAATCTGCACTTTGTCTCCGTAAACAAATGGAATATCACAGTTTTTTTCAATAGATATAGTGACATTTTTATCTTTAGCAATGTAAATCATCTCACCTATGCAGTCCTCTGCAAGATCAGTTAAAGAAAGTTCTTCATAATTAAGCTTTACCACTCCTCTTTCGTTTCTGTAAGTTGCAAGAAGAGAACTAAGCATTGCATTCATATACTTGCAAGAGTCTAGCAGCATTCCTAAAATTTCCTGTTGTTCTTCTGTTAAAGAGCCAAATTCTCCTTTTAGCAGTAATTCAACTGCTCTTATTTGAGCTAGTGTAGGATTTTTAAGGTCATGTCCTAATGAAGCAACAAAAGTTTCTCGCTGTGCCTGAAGATGTTTTTCATCATCAATGTTTTTAGCCATTACCAGAATCCCGATAACGTTATTATGATAATCATTTATAGGTGCTTTGTAAATTGTATACCAGTGTGGAATACCTCTAGTGTCAACAATTTCTTTGTCGTATGTTATGAGCTTATTATTTTCTATAACAGACTTGTCTTCACACATTCTTGTTGCATTAATACTCTGGAAATCCAGCTGTATTTTATGAAAATAGTCAAATCCATCATTGAAGAATGCTTTTGAATGTTTAGTGCCGGTGATATATTGACCGTTTAAGTCCTGCATATAGATAATTTTAGGAATATTTTCTAAAAGTGCATTTAATTGATATTTATTTACAAAAAATCTTTCTTTTAGCTCTTCCTGTTCTGTAATATCTTTAGAAATGTATAAAATACACTCAACAGAATTATTATTGAGAACCGGCATTGCTGTAACAGCTAAAACTTGATTCTTCTTTTCAGAATGAATACTAAATGTAACAGTACGTTTCTCTTGCAATATCTGCATTTCACCAGAAGAATTACAGCAATCAGCAGATTTATTAAAGTGCTCATAAAAGGCGCTATTTGCGCTTAATAGTTTTAAATTCTTATCCTTAATCCATATTGCATCAGGATAATCTTTAAAAAATGTTTGTAATAAACTCTCGTAGTTGATATTTGCTCCAAGCATCTCTGCTATTTCAAAAATTTCCATAACACCTCAATAAGCGTTTATAAATAAACGTATTTTTTACACTTAACCAACATTCTATAATATTTCTTATTATACGAATATTAACCGGATGTACTATTTTATTTTTTTATTATTCTGATATAGAGAGGGTTATATGTTAGTGTTGGCGAGGTAGAGCAAATTGTGCTGTAACCTGTCTCAAATTTAAGCATGTCAGCTTTTGTCCAGCTGTTTGAATCAAGTGCATTTACTCCCGTGTATTTAAGATGTTTTAAAACATCCTTTGCAGATTTGAAGGCTAAAACATGTGTTTCTTCTTCAATGTAATGATTAAAGTTATCAAGTATTGATTTATATTCATCGCATGATTTGTATGCCAATGTTTTTCCTGTGATATAAAATATTTCACGAAAATTTTCAGGCCCGAAGGTTGAGAATAATAATGTACCTCCTGGTTTTAGTTTGGATAAAAGCGATAAAAGAAATTCTTCAAAGTTTTCAATCCACTGAAATGTTGCATTAGAGATAATCAAGTCGTATTTATGAGTGCTGTTTCTTATAATTTTTTCAATATCGGCATGTACAAAATTTATCCTGTCAGATAGTTTGTCAATATATTCTTTACAGTCAGCTACAATATCATTGGCAGTATAAGTCTTAAAAGTAAAGTTTTTAAGAACTTTTTCTGTTAAAAGTCCTGTGCCGCAGCCAATTTCTAGTATACTATCATAATCTTTTCTGGCTGATAGTGATACAAGTTTTTCAGCCATGATTTTTTGAATTTTTGCATTATCATTATATGTGTTCAGGTTTTTGGCAAATCTTTTCTGTATTAAATTCTTATTCATAAGAGTTCTTCCCAGCTTTTAAAGAGAAGGAAAGGTGAGTGTCCTCCTTCTAAATTAGGCTCTATGTTCCAGAAAGCAGACTGATTTTTTGTTGGAATAATTTTGTCATTGCTGCTTAAAATTACTTTGTCATATTTAAAATTTTGATTGCCCGAATAATTTTTTAGAGCGGAAAGTTCGCTTTTTTGATTTTCAAGCTCTCTTTTGATATCAGGCAGAGTTGTGCATTCAGCTCCAAACATACTCTTAATAAAACGTTCTCTGCCTTTTTCATTAAATCCCCGGATTGTTAAATCATAAATTCTTTCAGGAATACCGTAATTGTTATCTATTGGCTTTAAGGTGCCATTTATCGCGATTTTTCTATCATAATTAATATCAAATAACGATGCTGTCATTACGCCCATAGACCAGGCAATAAGGTATTTTTTTTCGTATTTTTCTAAAGATTTAAAGTCAAAATCAGTATCAAGGGTGTTGTAATCATAGAACATCAAAACATCATAACTGCCATAGTTTAAATGTTTCATCACACTCTCGTCCATACCCCAGCCGTTAAAAAAAATAATTACTTCTCTATTCTTTTTTAGATTAAGCCACTTATATTTCATAAAAATATTTTATCACAAAGTGTCTTTTGACAAAGTTTTTAAAATCATTAACTTATATGAGGTTAATAAACAAATAAACAGTTATAATACAATAGGGATTATTATATCTATAAAAGGAAATGAAATATGCCAATAGAAGGGTTTGATTATAAAGCGTTTGCAGCCTCAATGTCAGAGCAGGCAAAAGAGCTTGTGCCTCCGGAACTCGAGGATAGGGAAAAAGAATATATTGTAAAAACGCTTGGAAACTTTACACTACTTGCTGGCGAAGCTCTATATAATGATACACAGATGAACTTAACTGCTGAGCAAGCAGTATTTATTACCCAGATTATAGCAGAGTGGTCTTTCCATAAATCAATAGACTTAATACATTCCGGAATACTTCCGCAATACTGGGATGGTATTATGCAGAAGATTGCTTTTACTATCTTTGAAGTTGCAAAACAAGCTGTTATAAGAAAAATTCCTCAAGATCAGCTTTTACAGGCCGTAGAACACCATGTAATAAAGGTCTATAACTCAAGTATAGAAGAACTTCAGAAAAAAGGCGTTATTGATGAAGAAATAAAAAATAGAGCAGAAAGCCAATCCAATATTGATGCAATGGCAAAACAGGCGCAGGAAGAACAGCAGAAGCGACAGATGGCAGCGGCAGAAGAGTCTGAAAAGAATTTGAGAGAAGCAGAGAAACGCCGTGAAGAAAAACGTAATAAAAGAAAGCAGGAAAAACAGCTTGCATCAATTCCGCAAGGTATTAGTAATAAGCAAATGAAGCTTATGACTCTGGCTCTTGTTCTAAAAATTCTTTCTCAAGATAAAGTTACAACTATCCTCAATAAGTTTGACTCTAATGATTCTCTTGCAATATCTCAGTATATGAATATGGCAGATTTAGAATCTCATCTTGACGGAGATTTAATCTCAGATTGTCTGAAAGAAATGAAAGACTACCTGCCAATAAAACGTAAACTGACGAAGGAAAATGTACTTGGCGATTTACTTCGTATTTACAGAACAACTCCAAGAGAAAAAATTGAGAAAGTTATTAAAAATGAACGTCCTCTCGTAAAGCGCTTTATATCACAGGCCTATGACGGAGAGTATTCCGGATTGCCTTTAAGGGTTGCGGGTATTGTTGCACAATACATTGAGGATAGTATATAATATAAAAAAGAATTATGATAATTAAGAAAAATAGTCAAAAATACAGGGAGGTCAGGAGGAGAATAGAGCCGGCGGATTTTGAAAATAAGCCGGTAGAAACTGCTGAAATAGAACCGGAAGAAAAAGAATTACCAGTAGAACAGCAAGAAGAAGCGGAAGAAATAGCAGAGCCGGTAGTAAATCTTCCAAAAGAACCCGAAATTGACTTGTTTGATATTGAAAATATTGATTTTAATCAACGTCAGGAGAGAAGGCGCGGCTCTAGAAGGCGCGGTTACAGGAGAATTGATGACCGAAATCTTGTGTCGCGCGCTCAAGAAGAAGCCGAAACCATTAAAAAATCTGCATTTGATGAAGGATACCGGAAAGGGCTGGAACAGGCAGAGGCAGATATGGCTGAATTTAGGAAAGATATTACTGCATTTATGCATGCTGCAAAAGATGTTTTTGAATATATTGCACCTGATATATTGGAAATAAGTGTTGATATAGCTAAAAAAATTATTAAAAAAGAAGTAGAAACCGACCCGCAGGTTTTAATAAATACTATTGTTGATGTTTTAAGAACTGTTTCTAAGAGTGAGCCTAAAATAAACATCAGGGTAAAACCTCAGGCGGTTCAATTTATAAAAGACACTCTGCCTAATATTACTTATCAGTATGGTATTGATGCAAAGATTAATATTGTGGCAGACCCGTCAATTGAAGAAGGCGGATGTGTTTTTCAGACGAATAATGGTATAGTGGATGCTTCAATTGACACGCAGCTGGAAATTATTAAAAAAGCTTTAGAAGGAATGTAATGGCAGCAGAGGGCGGAAATAACAAACCAATAAGTGAAATTTTTCTTGCATTGTTCGTAATGACGTTGATATTAATCCTCATTATCGAAATGCCAAATTGGGTTATCAATTTTTCTATAAGCTTAAATATAACGCTTGGTATTGTTCTTTTGATGATATCTTTATACGTACAGAAGCCGCTTGAACTTGCCGCATTTCCTTCAATTATTCTTCTTGGAACTATGTTTCGTCTTGTACTATCAATTGCATCAACGCGTCTTATTCTGGCTAAAGGCGATGCCGGAGAAGTAATTCATGCATTTGGAACATTCGTTACCGGCGGTAATATGATTGTAGGCGGTGTTATCTTCCTTATTATCACAGTTGTTCAGTTTATGGTAATTACAAAAGGTGCAGAACGTATTGCAGAAGTTGCTGCGCGTTTCGCGTTAGACGCTATGCCCGGGAAACAAATGACTATTGATGCCGATTTTAACGCTGGTTTGATATCACCGGAAGAGGCAGTAAAAAGACGTGAAGATTTACAAAGAGAATCAAGCCTCTTTGGTTCAATGGATGGTTCCATGAAGTTTGTAAAAGGTGATACTATGGCTGGTATCATCATTGTTATAATTAACATTGTAGGTGGTTTGATTATCGGTTGTTTAGTAAACCAAATGCCAATAGGCGACGCTGTAACCAAATATACAGTATTAACAATCGGTGATGGTCTTGCTTCACAGCTGCCTTCTCTTTTAATGTCAATAGCAGCCGGTATCGTAATGACACGTGCATCAGCCGGTAATAACTCTCTGGGCGGTGATTTGACTAACCAGATTATGTCAAAACCATACTCACTGTTTTTTGCGGCATTATTCCTCGGCTTAATCACAGTTACCTGTCCAATAACGGGGCTGCCGTTTCTGCCATTCCTTTTATTCACAATTATTCTCGCAATTGCCGGCTTCTCTGTATTAGTCAATGCAGACGTTCAATCTCAATTAGGACAATTGGAAAGTGTACGTCAGAACATGCAGGATTTGGTTAACCCTAATAAGATGTATGAAAGACTTGGGGTTGATGTTTTAAGCTTGCAGGTCGGTGCAGGGCTGCTGGTTATTGCAGATCCGGATCAAGAAGGTCAATTGCTTGCTAAAATAGCTGCTTTACGTCAGAGAGTTACTGATGAATTAGGCTACATTCTTCCGAATATCCGTATTATGGATTCTTCTGCACTAGAGGCAAACGAGTATGTTATTTCTATTCGTAATAACGTTGTTGCTTCTGGTTTTGTATATCCGGGTAAATATATGGTTATTGCTGACCAATGGGATTCTGTTAAGAAAACAATTCCTGAAGATGCGATTGTCGGGGTTGATCCTACATACCAGACTCAAGCTTACTGGATTTCTCAGGAAGATGCAAAGGCTACAAAAAATGTTACGGCTGTTGATGCAACAGACGTTCTTGTTACACACCTTCAGGAATGTGTAAGAAAACACGTTGATGAAGTCATGACAAAAACTGACGTATTAAAACTTATGGAACTTGTTCGTTCCCAAGACCCTACACTTGTTAATGACCTTGTTCCGGCAATAATTTCAACCTCTGACTTGAGAAAGATTTTTGTAAACCTTATTCGAGAAAAAGTTTCCATTAAAGATATTATTTTTGTATTTGAACGTCTTTGCGACTATGCAAGATTTTCAAAAGAACCTGATATTTTGTCAGAACGTCTGCGTGCAGCATTAGGCCGTCAAATCTGCTTGAATAATGTTGATAGAGATCACGTACTGTATGCTCTTACACTTTCTCCGGAATGGGAAAAAACGCTGGATGACAGCTGTCAGAGAACAGAACTTGGTACTATGTTCCTGTTAAATCCAATGCAGGTGCAGGATTTAATTGAATCCACAGCAATGACATTAATGCGTGCACATCAGTCAATTGGTCAACAGCCGGTAATTTTATGCTCTCCAAGAATTCGTCTGCCTCTTTACCAGCTTCTTGAAAGACACATCCCTACAATTGTTGTAATCTCTTATTCAGAATTGATTACTGATATTAAAGTAGAAGCAGTTGATACAATCGGTGACAACTCCGGTTATTAAAAAGAACTTAACAAAACTTAATATAAAGTCAATTTTTTAAAAGTTAAATACTTTATATATACATAAGAGATATTTAAGAGAGTAAAAGGAGTTTTAACAATGGCAATTGGCGCACGAGATTTTATTGACAAATTATTAGTAGAAAAGTATGCACAGGAAAAAGTAGACAATCATGACGAAGGCTCATTGGTTTCAAAAGTATCAGCAGATGATATGATGAGTGCAATGAATAGTTCTGCAAATAATTTTAGGACAATGCTTGCATTAAATAATCGTTTAACAATGGTATGCTACGGTGTCGTTGCTAAATCCGCAAAATATGTTTGCACTGATGAGGCGGCATAAAAACTCCCTAAAATATTATTGTAAAACATCTTCTGTTTTGTTAAGATTATTTTTAAGACAATAAAGAAGAGGGTTTTATGAGTGGAAATATTTTTAGTGTAAATCAATTAATTAAACCAATTACAACAGAAGAAAAAAATAATTTATACATAGGCGGCTGTGACTTAACAAAGCTTGCAGAGCAATATGGAACTCCGCTCTATATTATTGATGAAGAAACTCTTAGATGTATTTGCCGTGAATATAAAAAAGCGTTTAAGGATTACGAAAATATAAAAATGATGTATGCATCCAAAGCTCTTTGTACATCTGCAATTGCAAGGATTCTGGATGAAGAAGGATTCGGGTTTGACACAGTATCAGCAGGAGAAATCTATACTGTTTATAAAGCCGGCGTTGATATGTCAAAAGTGCTATTTAATGGAAACAACAAATCTTCCCGCGAAATTGAACTAGCTCTTGATTGTAAGGTCGGAAGATTTTCAGTCGACAATTTTTACGAAGCAGAATTATTAAATAAAATTGCAGAGGCTAAAGATGTCAAAGCAGATATTTTACTAAGAATTACTCCGGGGATTGAATGTCATACCCACGATTATATTCAAACAGGGCAGATTGATTCAAAATTCGGCTTTGATCTTGCTCAGGTTGATGAAATAGTAAATAAAATAATCTCTACCTATAAAAACCTCAATCTGAGAGGTTTACACGCTCATATAGGATCCCAGATTTTTGAACTGAAATCATATTATGATGAAGTAGAAATTCTGGTTAAAGAAATCGCAAGAATCAATGAAAAATATAATTTGAACCTTGATGAAATGAATATGGGCGGAGGTTTAGGAGTAAAGTACATTGATACTGATCAACCGCCTTCAATTTCTTCTCTTGCAGAAGCTGTTACCAGTGCAATGAACAAATATTCAGTTAATATTCCTACAATCTATATTGAGCCTGGTCGAAGTATTATTTCAACAGCAGGAGTAACATTGTACAGGGTCGGAAGTTCTAAAGAGGTCCCAAACGGTAGAAAATATGTCGCTGTCGATGGTGGTATGGCAGATAACCCGCGTCCAAGTATGTATCAGGCTGAGTATACTGCTCAAAAAGCAAATAATCTTGCAGAAAAAGAGATGGAAACCGTTACTATAGCAGGCCGGTACTGTGAAAGCGGTGATATTTTGATTAATGAAATTTCTCTCCCAAAACTCACAGCTGGTGATCTTATTTGTGTATTCAATACTGGTGCTTATAACTATTCTATGGCCTCAAACTATAATCGTGTAGAAAAACCGGCAATGGTACTTGTAAATAATTCACATTCTGATATTATAGTATATAGAGAGACGTTGGATAATCTCATAGCAAAAGACAGTATTCCCGATAGGTTAAGAAAACAATGATTGATGCGCTAATTTCTTTAATTCAGGATGTTATAAGTCCGCTTCAGTGGTCTTTGAGCTGGGTTAATATTCTGGAAATAGCATTTATTGCCGTTATTTTACTTGTTTTCTATCAAAAATTTATAAAAAATACCCAATCTGAAAAATTAGTAAAAGGTTTATTTTTCCTTGTTTTTGCCTGGATTTTTAGTGAAATACTAATCCTAATAGATTTAAGAATCATAGGGGTATTTTTTAAATCTCTTGTAACTTTAATATCTTTGAGCCTGATTGTCATTTTCCAGCCAGAGCTCAGACGGCTGCTAGGTTATTTAGGCCAGCCGGGATTTATTAGAAAAACCTTTTTTACTTCTGGCTCATTTAGAGAAAATGATGATAATGAAATCGATGTTATCAAGGAAATTATCGAAGCTGTAAAGTATATGACAAAAACTAAAACCGGTGCACTTATTGTATTCCAAAAAGAAATGAATACCGGTATATACTCAGATGTAGGAACAAAGCTGGATGCTATTATATCTACAGAATTGATTTTAACTATATTCCATCCGAATACTCCTCTTCATGACGGGGCTATGGTTATAGAAAACGGCAGAATCCATTCAGCAGGTGTGCTTCTTCCGCTAACAGAAGATCCTAAATTGAGCTGGAAATATGGTACAAGACACAGGGCTGCTATTGGAATGTCAGAAGTTTCTGACGCTGCATGCCTTGTTGTTTCCGAAGAAACAGGTGATGTTTCTATTACAATGGATGGAATTTTGAAAAAATATGAAGATTTAATGACTTTGAAAACTGATTTAGAGTCAATTCTGGGCATCAAACCTAAGGAAGACTTGCAGGTTAAACACAAAGGTCTGTTGGATTTACTAAAAGGGAAAAACTAAATGCTTTTTGGAAGAAAGAAACCGGAGAAAATTAAGAAAACAAAGGGAGAGATAGCTAGAGAATATATTTTAAAAGCAATTTTTATAACGATTGGTGCTTTTATAGTTGCTGTAGGTTTGGAAATGTTTCTGCTTCCTAATAAAATTATTGATGGCGGTGTAATTGGTATTTCAATGATGGTATCTTATATAACCAAATGGAATTTAGGTCTGCTGATTTTTTGCATAAATATACCATTTATTCTTCTTGCCCTGAAAAACCTTGGCCGTAAGTTTGTAATACAAACCTTTTTTGCAACCGGTATGCTTGCAATTGCAACAACTATTCTTCATGGCAGACAGGCTACAGAAGATTTACTGCTAGCTACTGTATTTGGCGGAATTATACTAGGTTTTGGTGTAGGGCTTATATTGCGAAATAATGCTTCTCTTGACGGAACCGAAATGATTTCTATTAACCTTTCTAAAAAGTTAAAGATAATATCTGTCGGTGAACTTTTAATGTTTATAAATCTATTTATATATATGGGGGCCGGCTTCTTATACGGCTGGGATAGAGCGCTGTATTCGATTATGACATATTATATTGCCTCAAAAGTTATTGATTCAGTGCTTGAAGGTCTGGATAAGGCTAAGTCTGTAAGAATATTCTCTGAATATTATAAAGAGATTGGTAATGCAATAATGAAAGATTTGGATGTAAGCGTAACTTATATGAAAGCTCTTGGCGGATATTCACGTCAAGAAAAAATCCAGACTTATTGTGTTGTTAATAAGTTTGAAATGCCAAGATTAAAAGAATTAGTGCATACAATTGATCCTAGGGCGTTTCTTGTTACAGAAGACGTACACGAAGTTGAAGGTGTTAGAGTTAAGAAGCATAAACACTAGACAGGAAGTAAAATTTATTATAAAATTTATATATAATAAGAGAGGATAATAAATGCCAAATAAAGATATGATTCCGATAGAGGTAATTATTTTAACAGATACAGATGATATAAAAGGTACTGTTTTTGTATCAAGTACAGTTGCTGCAAACAGGCAATTGACAGAGTTGTTAAATGATAATAACCGAAGGTTTTTAGCAGTCACAAATGTAGAAATTTATGCTAAAAATTCAAACCAGCCTCCAAAAAGATATGAATTCTTAGAGATTCATATGGATTCAATAAGAATGGTTCACCCGACTTCTCAGGCATTATTTAGAGAATCGCCTAAAACTCAGGAAGATATCGCCCGATTTAGAGAACTTAGAGCAAAGTTGAACCAGACAAAACCTTTTTAAGTAAAAAAAGACCTCCAAAATCAGGAGGTCTTTTTATTGTAACGTATTGTAAAGAATTTGTTCAAAATCCTAAAGTTTCACGAAATTATGCCGTTAAATATTGTGAAACAAGTAAGATGTTATCTTAGGAGGTAACGTATGTCAGATGGACTGGACATCAATATTTTAACTGGCAGGGCAAAAGAGATTGCAGCAGAAGTTGATAATAAGAATGTTAAAGATGGTAAGTTATCAGAGAAGGAAATCAGTGTATTTCTTGCAGAGTGCGAAAAGAATGGAATTGATGCTTCAAAAGAGCCATGGTACTCAAAATGTTCTGAGCTATTGTCAAAAAATTGGGATAATTTAAAAGGTTTGGTAAAATCACAGCTGGCACTTCAAAATAACGATGTAGCAGTGCGTGATGCTACATATGTAGCTCCAGCTCCAGAAGTAGCATTAATGAAACAGGAAGAAGCGAAGCGTGCTGAAGCAAAAGAAACTGAGGTATCGTCGTTGTCTAAACCTCTTAAATTAGGTGCAAGGTCTAATATAAGAACTAATTATGAATGGTCAGAAGAAGAATTTGAAAAAGTTCTTGATCAAATGCTCAATGCTCCAAGATATAAAGGTAAATTCAAGAATAGTGTTTTACAGGGTAAAGCAAAAGCTTTTATAGAATCAGGCAAAAAGTTCAATATTGATCCGCGTATTTTGGTTGCTATCTCTATGTGTGAATCTCAGAGAGGTATTTCAGAAAAGGCGCGAAAATTAAATAATATAGGCGGACTCAAAATTGGAGGCAAATATCATCACTTTCAGACAGTAGAAGCAAGTATTGACTCTATTGCTAAAACAGTAAATACAAGATATCAGGAAGGTTTTACAACTGCCTCTAAAATTGCACATTCCGGCAAATACTGTGCCAAACATGCTGCTGCAAGCTGGCTCTCTGATGTAAATTCATATATAGGTTTTTTTGATAAATATTATAAAGACGAGAATTAAACAACAATATAGTTGTAAACGTGATTGAGTACATCTTTAAATGCATTGTGATTTCCAAAGAATACGTAAAACTCTGCTGTATTACGTCCTATTTGCTGCAGGCTTTCAACTTCAATTGGAGGGCCGGCAGGAGTAGTTCTTGCCGGATTTTGCGGGTTAGATATCTGGCCTGTTGAACGCAAAATAGGAAGAAAAAGTTTGTTTTGGAATACTTCATACTGGGTTAATCCTTTGGTTATTATTCCTAAATTGTTTCCTTCTTCGTCAATTAAAAGTCCTCTCTGCATAGGCGCTGTATTATTTTTTACTTCAATACCGCGATTTTCCGGAAGGTTTTGTCTAATGTCATATTCCGGATTGAAGTTTCGTTTTATCAAAATATTCATATCTTCAGAAAACACTTCTCTTATTGGATTTGAAAGATTAAATACAGCCTGAAGAAGGTGATTTTTTTGAGAATTAATCCAATCAAACCGGAAATGGAGATGTGAAGCATTTTTATCGAGGCTTACAAAGAGAGGTATTACATCCCAGCGGCCTTCAAAATCTATCTTTAGTGTTACTCTGGACGCTGTTTTAAGGATAGGTTTACTTCTTATAATATGAAGCTCGGTTCCATAATCATCCTTTTGGGGGCCGAAATTATAGCTGTCACCCAAATCTGCAAAATCATAAAGTGAAAATTTAATTCCATTTATGAATATTTGTCCGTTTTCAATTCTAAGGCTGATATTGGAATTTTCTATTCTTGTTTCAGTTATTTTTAAATCTGATTTATTTATGGCAGGCATAATGTATTCAATCTCATCAGGTTTTAAATTCTCTACATCAGCAAGATATGTGTTAATTTTTGTATAATCTTCTGTTACAGGTATTCTCTGCGTATCTGTCAATAAATATCTGTCAAAGCCGTTTTCAAAACCAATTCGGTCGTAACCTTCAATTATCCTGCTTGTTTTAAATTCAATGATGCCGGAATAGGCTTCACCGGAAAGATTAAGAATTCTCTTTTCTTCAAAGTGGTTTTTAAACTTTAACTCATCAATGATAGTGTTTGCAATCTGTTTAATTTTTTTAAATCTGATTTTGTTTTCAGCATGCACATCATCGGTAGAGCATCCGCAGATACTATCGTGAGCCTGATTTTGCAGCAGCATTTTGTAGGCATATTCAAGAATTGTATTATAAGAATTATCTTTTTGTTGTTTTACAAATCTGGAGGCTAAATCCAGAAGGTAAGTGCATTCAATATTTTCACGCTTCAAATCCAGTCTTGATGAGTAGCACCCTTGAAGAGTAAATGTTTTAGAATTATCTCTGAGTTCATCATTCCAGACAAAATCTTTAAATCTGTTCTCAACTCTTTTAAAGTAGTCAAAAGGAGAACCCAGGCGTATGAAATAGTCATTTTTTAAAATTTCGTTAACTGCTTCAATCTGATCGTTAATGTCTGTTTCTACTCCCAGATGATCAGCACCAATCGGAAGAAGCAGTACATTCCCTGATTTTTCAGCAATTTTATCCAGATTGTTTTTTAGAATTTCAGCCTTTTTTTCAATAGATGTTTTTAATGAGAAAATATCGTTAAAGTACCCTCTTACAAGGTTTATAGTATCCATTCCGCACCATGAGAATTCTGAAGGAAAATCATTTACGCCCCTCCAGACCATACACTTGTCAATGCCGAAATCTCTAAGAACATCAACAATATTCTGAGAGTGCCCAAAGGTATCTGCAAGATATCCTATGAAATCTTTGCAGCCATATTTTTGAGCTGTTTTAAGTCCTATTTCAAGATTTTTTCTAAAACAGGTCTGGTCTGTGAGAAATTCGTCTACAAGACAATAAAAAGGTCCTATAAAAAGTCTTTTATGTCTTATGAGTGAAATGACAAGCTCTTCCCTTTCAGGCCGCATAGCAAGATAATCTTCTAATGCACTTACCTGACCATCAAAATAAAAACAAGGAATTTTATTTTTTGCAAGCATCTCAAGAACATTGTCAAACACTCTTAAAAGACGCATTCTAAAGATTTCAAACTCTCTGTACCATTCTCTGTCCCAATGGGTGTGCAGATAGGCAATAACTTGTTTTCTCATACAAATTATAATACATCAAAATTATTACATTGAACAGAGTATTTTTTTGTAAAAACTTAAAGAAAAATGAATTATTACCGTTGACTTTATTAAAAATAGTATTAAAACAAAAATAAACAAAAATAGGAGATTCCGCCAATGGGAATGGCAGCTTCACAAGCGAGATACTTAGCTCTTACAGCAAGAAAAACAAATACTGAATGGGAAGGGCAGCAGATTAATCAGGCAAGAACAGCTCTTGCAAATCAGAGTGCAAATCTTTTTAACCAGCTTCTTGCTCTGGAGGTTCCAAATGCTCCTAAAACTACAGATTATACAGAGATTCAGTATTCATTCTCTGATGGAGATAATGAATCTGTTATTGACAGCTGGCAGCAGTTATCTACTGCAAATCCTAATTATAATTACATAGTAAATTCTTATTACTATGCAAATGTTTATACAGGCTCAGAAAAGAAGCTTGAAAACCCGCAGGTTCACATAGAAAAAGAAGTTGTTACAAATGAGTTTGTAGATCCTTCAGCAGTCTTAAATGACGATGGCACCTATACAATCACTTTTCCTAACGGTTCAAAAATTACCTGTGATGCAATAACCAATGAAGCAACAGAGAAAGATGCTAAGCTAAAAGAAGCGTTCAATGATTTCGCAAAAGCAAAAGAACTGGCTTATGAAGCTGGTGCAATACCTGATGGTGAAGTTTATGGCTATCAGGATGCAAGCGGAACATGGCATTTCTATCTTAAAGAAGAAATTGACGAGATTGACCAGATGAAACCAGAAGTTACATTAGATCCGGTCAATAACACTTATACAATAACTACAGCCGACGGATCCCAGACATTTACTTATGAGCCGATAGATGAAGAAGATATAAAAGAAGATACCAAATTTGAAGCAGCTCTGAGGGACTTTGAAGAAGCTGTAGGGCTTGCACAAAAGGACGGAGTGCTGACTACTGATAATGTTTATGGATATCACGACGCAGATGGGACCTGGCATTTCTTTATTCCTGATGATTTAGAAAATCCAAAAGATTATTCATCACAGCAGGTTACTTATATCGGAAATTGCAAGGCGTCTGAACTTACAAACTTTACAGACGATCAGGCAACAGAGCTTGCACAGATACTTAGAGATCGTCCGGACTCTTCTATAAGTAAATATTTGAGCTTTGATAACAATGGGAATCTTATTTATGACGGACAGGGTATTTATACATTTACAATGAATGGAAAAACATACTTCACAACAGAGAGTGATTTGTATAATAGTATGAATACACCTCACGATCCTGCTAAGCCTATTGATATTCAGGATTATTTGACTTACTACAATGCAAGTTACATCAAAACAAAGATTGAAAAAACAAATAATGCACTTCTGGAAACAGATGGCAATGGAAGATTTACATCTGTAAAATTTGATGATGACAGTGTAGTGTATTCACTTAACGTAGAAACAGTAACCGATGAAGCGGCTTATAAGGATGCTATGAATGAATATACTTATAAAAAAGAACAGTATGAAAAGACAATAGCTGATATTAATGCACAGACATCAATTATCCAACAGGAAGACAGAACTCTGGAATTAAGATTAAAGCAGCTTGATACTGAACAAAATGCTCTTGCAACGGAAATGGATGCTGTTAAAAAAGTTATCAAAGATAACGTTGAAAAGACTTTCAAAACATTTAGCGATTAGTTAAAATATGGCGTGATATTACACATTGTAACAATATTGGACTATTTATGTTATAAAAGTTCTACATGTGGAATATATTAGTTATATGGATATGTTTAGAAAAAGTTATGTCAATCACCCTGAAACCCTTACGGCTGTAGGGGGGGGGGGGTAAAACACTCTAAAAAATTACCCT
>OBKR01000389.1_pt1 | contig 49977 bp, 40 predicted proteins | sample 1518991 | NCBI WGS metagenome assembly OBKR01 (sample SAMEA2452117, study PRJEB22498) | human gut metagenome | biome: human feces; feature: human gut; material: feces | place: Australia | collected 2012
GACTGTCAAGATGGACGGCAAAAAGAAAATAGGTGTGGTTTGCATGGCTTAATCGCACTATATTGCGGAAAAACAGACAGAAAGATTCCACAAGGAAGCCTCTGGCAAATATGTTCTTTGGTCTTTCTGTCTGTTCTTTTTTTGTGCTTATCCGTTGTTTCTGTATTCCAGCGGGCTCATGCCTACATATCGTTTAAAATATTTTCCGAAGAAAGACATGTTCGCAAAATTCAAAGAGTCGGATATTTCCTGAATAGACAGGTTTGTTGATTTCAATTGTGATTTAGCGTCCATGATCACCATGCGTGAGATGATTTCCATACATGTATTTCCCGTTGCCTGTTTTACGGTGGTACAGAGATGAGTATGTGTGATACCTAGTTTCTCTGCATACCATGCTACGTTACGCGTCTTGTTGTAATTCTGCATGACCAGTTGGGTGAAATTCTTGCATAGAATCTCACTCTTCGACAGGTTACTTTTACCATCGTTTGCACGATTGCTGTACATGGCGGCAATTCCTATATGGACGTCATTATATAAATAAGGAGTGATACCTTTGCGTGTCGTTTCGTTGAAGAACTCGTACAGCTTTATCAAGAAACAAAGATAGTCTTTTAAAAGTGCCGCACCTTCCGGGCGGAGTGTTATAAGAGGCCTGCCCAGTGGAATATAGAGTGTCTGCATGGTAGAGCGGTTTAAGTTGGCTTGCTCCACATACTTTGAGGAAAATCCGACGAAGTATAGCTCCATCTCTCCCTTTACACTGTGTATCTGGAGGATTGTACCCGGCATGATCGCAACAAAATCGTTTTTCCGTACAGTGATTTTGTTCAGGTTGACCGATGCTTCTACCTCACCTCCCATACAGAGAACAAAAATTTCCGATTTTATTCGGCAGGGGAAATTTGTATACAGGCTTAAAAGTTCTTTACTGATGCCTGTTCCTACAATCCATTCTTCTGGTAAATCTATCTTGGGTAATTCTTTTTCCATATGTATTGATTTTTTTGCAAAGTTAGCATTTTTTAGAATATTGACTATTAATTTATGCTTTAATAGGTGTGTTAAGTTTTGTAAATTAGTAATTTAGGTATATGGGTTGAATCGGATATTAAAAAAAAGAACAAAAATAATAAGATTAGACCTTGTGAAATATACTAAAAGGTAGTTACTTTGCAGCCACTAGAAATAACTTAACTTAATGAATAGATGAAAAAGAATTTGTTTTTATGCTTATTTGCTGCGTTATGTACAACGAGCGTATTCACTTCTTGTAGTGATGACGACCAGCCGGGTACTACGACTCCGGTGGGTGTAGATGTAACTGGTAATTATAAAGGTGCATTGGATGTTAAATTAGTTATGGCAGGTGGTATAGAAGCACCGGCAGGAAATGTTCCTTCGCAGTTAGTTTCTGTTACCAAGTCGGGCGAAAATGTAGTAAACTTGAAGATTACTGATTTCTCATTCTCTGGAATGAGTCTGGGAGATATTGAGTTGGAAGGATGTCAGTTGACTGATGCCGGAAACGGTACTTATACCTTTACATCGACTTCTTCGCTGGAGGTTAGCGGATTACTTTCGGCTGATATTGATGCAAAAGGTTCTTTTGCAAACGAGACTCTTACGCTCGATTTGGATATTGACAATGTAAAACTTGTAGGAACCCCAGTTGATTATACGGTGAAAGCTACTTATAGCGGAACCAAGCTTTCCGGTACTGAAAGCAGTGAGGCTAAGATCCTTTCTTTTGTTTTCGATAAGGAAGTATCTGCGGCCAATGCAGTAGTGTTGGAACAGCCGGTAGTTGATGAAACTGCAAAGACCATTAAGTTTGCTGTAAGCGCTGATGCTACCAGTACTGATTTGTCAAAACTGATGCCGACTATTGAAGTTTCTGAAAAAGCAACTGTAACTCCGGCAAGCGGGGCTACTCAGGATTTTTCAAACGGTAAGACCGTAACCTATACCGTAACTGCTGAAAATGGTACAAAGGTTACATACACAGCTTCTGTTTATGGTAATGTTACTTCTTATGATTTTGAAAACTGGTCATACGATACGAGTATGTATCCTGAGGAAAATCAGATTTATATGGCAAATGGCTGGGCTTCCTGCAATAATGCTGTTGCTTTGATTAAGTATATGGGGGCATGGGGTGGTATTACTTATGCAGGTGAATATCCTATACGTCCTTCTGATAATGCATTTACAGGTGAAAAGGCAGCATTGTTGGAATCGGTTGATACACAAGGTGGAAACATCTTTGGACAGAAAGTTCCAAAAGTTACAGCTGCTTCTATTTTCTTAGGCTCTTTCAATGCCATGGCTGCTATATCTGATCCTATGGCTACAACAAGTTTCGGTATCATGTACGACAAACAGCCTCTGAAGGTAACTGGTTATTATAAGTATACTCCGGGTACTGAATTTTACAATGCAAACGGTGAATTGCAGGAAGGTGTTACCGACAAGTGTGCCATGAGCGCAGTTCTTTATGAAGTATCCAGCGAAGATGAAACATTGAATGGTAGTAATATTTATACTTCTGATAAGATTGTGGCAAAAGCAGTGTTCACAAGTGACAAGAGTGTAGATACTTATACTCCGTTTGAGTTGAATCTGGAATATGCAAAAGCATACGATTCTTCAAAGAAATATAAGTTTGCGATTATCTTCTCTGCAAGTGCCGACGGGGCAAGTTACAATGCTGCTGTAGGTAGTAAATTGCTGATTGATAATGTATCCGTAGTAAATCAGAATTGATTCTATAATTAGTATAACAAAAAGGGACGGTTGGTGTGATAAGCATCAAGCGTCCTTTTTTTATTTGTCGTGGAGGAGAAATAATTTTTTGTACAAAAAAAATCAGACTTTGTACAAATTATAAAAAAACGTGAGGATGTTTTTTATGACTTTCGGGGATGTTTTCAGAAACATATCGCGAGGAAAGTGTAGTGGAAGGCGTAGAGTTCAGAAGGACTGCTATAGACGGATGAAATACTTTAAATATATTAGAGATCTTTTGTAACCTGCCTAATAAAGAAGCGAGGACGTATCAGATTTCCGATACGCCCTCGTTTCTTTATTTTTATTATTGTTGAAAATCAGTTTTCGGTTAGACAATACCCTGAGCCATCATGGCCTTGGCTACCTTCATGAAACCAGCTACGTTCGCACCCTTCACATAGTTAATATAGCCGTCCGGTTCTGTACCGTACTGTACACAAGCTTCGTGAATGTTCTTCATGATGCTCTTCAGCTTTTCGTCCACTTCTTCCTGGCTCCAGCTCAGCTTGATAGAGTTTTGAGTCATTTCCAGACCCGATACCGATACACCACCTGCGTTGGCAGCCTTACCCGGAGCGTACAGAATCTTAGCCTCCTGGAATACGCGGATTGCTTCAGGAGTAGATGGCATGTTGGCACCTTCAGAAACTGCGATGACACCGTTGGCAATCAGCGCTTTGGCATCATCGCCGTTGATTTCATTCTGAGTTGCAGAAGGAAGGGCGATATCAGCCTTTTCATTCCACGGACGTGCGCCTGCCACATATTTGCAGCCGTATTTTTCTGCGTATTCGCGGATACGTCCACGGTACAAGTTCTTCAGTTCCATGATGTAATCCAGCTTTTCGCGGTCGATACCGTCCGGATCGTAGATGTAACCGTCAGAATCGGACATGGTTACAACCTTAGCTCCCAACTGAATCAGTTTCTCTACGGTATATTGAGCTACGTTACCCGAACCAGATACCAGACAGGTCTTGCCTTTCAGTTCGATGTTGCGTGTTTTCAGCATTTCCAGCAGGAAGTAGATGTTTCCGTAACCTGTTGCTTCCGGACGAATCAGCGAACCACCGAATTCACGTCCTTTTCCGGTCAGTACACCGGTAAATTCGTGAGCCAGCTTCTTGTACATACCGAACATATAGCCTACTTCACGGCCACCTACACCGATATCTCCGGCAGGAACGTCAGTTTCAGGACCGATGTGGCGCCACAATTCCAGCATAAATGCCTGACAGAAACGCATCACTTCTGCATTCGATTTGCCACGTGGAGAGAAGTCAGAACCACCTTTACCACCACCCATCGGAAGAGTAGTCAGTGAGTTTTTGAATGTCTGCTCGAAAGCAAGGAACTTCAAGATTCCCAAATTTACTGAACTGTGAAAACGAATACCACCTTTGTACGGACCGATAGCGTTGTTGTGCTGAACACGGTAACCCATATTGGTCTGGATATTGCCTTTATCGTCCATCCAGGTTACACGGAACTGATAAACTCTGTCTGGAATACACAAACGTTCAATCAGATTTACTTTGTCGAATTCCGGGTGTTTGTTGTATTCTTCTTCAATAGTGCCGAGCACTTCTTCTACTGCCTGATGATATTCAGGTTCATTTGGAAATCTTCTTTTCAGATCTTCCAGTACTTTAGCTGCATTCATAAATTATCTATATTAATTATTGGATTGTTTGATTTCTTTGTTTGTATGTGACAAAAATATAGATAATTTTTTATTTGCGCAACACCTTGATAAATAAAAACAAGAAAAAGCCTTAAAAATGATTGAATTTATAATTTAAATATGTATAAATAGTTATTGTTTGTCATTTCTTAATGATTTGATTACAGGGATAAAGACAAGAGCTCCCGAAATAAGAATCATTACGACGAGTGGTCCGTCAATGCGTGGGGCAGAGGTAAGAATCACAAAGCAAAGTGCTGCCCAGAACAGAGTCAGGATGACACATTGGGTTTTGGTAAGTGGTTTTCTCATAGGTTGTATACTGTGTATGGGTTATAAAAAAGAGAAAGCTGAAAATAAAAGATAAAGTTTCTCTCTTCTGTAGGAACCTTATCCTTTATTTCCAGCTTTCCGCTTATTTAAGGATTAGCATTCTTTCTTTTTCTTGTCTACAATGGCATCGATGCAGGCAATGGCTGTGATATTGACGATGTCGCGTACCGAACTTTCGATGTCTGTAAAGTGAATCGGTTTGTTCAGTCCCATCTGAATCGGGCCGATGACTTCTGTTTCACTCATGCTCTGGATAAGCTGATAAGTGGCATTGGCAGAACTCAGGTTCGGGAATACCAGCGTATTGACTTCTTTGCCTTTTAGACGTGTGAACGGATATTTTTCGTCACGCAGTGCATTGTTCAGGGCAAATTTAACCTGCATTTCTCCGTCGATGGCCAGTTCCGGATATTCACGGTGCATGTAGCTGATGGCTTCGTGTACCTTTGCCGGGCTTCCTTCCGTATCGGAACCGAAGTTGGAGTATGAAAGCATAGCCATGACCGGTTCCTGATTGAAGAAGCGTACGGCTTTTACCGACAGTTTGGCGATGTCAATCAGCGTATCGGTGTCCGGATGACGGTTGATCAGGGTATCAGCTATGAAGTATGTTCCTTTCTTCGAGTTAAGAATGTGCATGGTACCGAAGTGGTTGTATCCCGGCTGTATGCCGATCACTTCCTTGGCTACCTTGATGGTATTCGAGTATTTGGTGTACAGACCGGTTACGAATGCATCAGCTTCACCGGTTTCTACCATCATCATACCGAAGTAGTTGCGTTCGAACATCTTGTCGTTTGCTTCTGCGAAGTTTGCTCCCTCACGGGCACGCTTTTCACACAGGATGCGTGCATAGCGTTCGCGGCGTTCAGCCTCACGGTCGTGACGGAGGTTGACGATTTCAATGCCTTCCAGGTTCAGGTCAAGTTCTTTGGCCAGTTTGGCTATTCTTTCTTCGTTGCCCAGCAGAATCGGGTTACAGATACCTTCTGCCTTGGCTTCTACGGCCGCTTTCAGCATATTGGGGTGAGTACCTTCGGCAAAGACAACGCGCTGCGGGCAGCGGCGGGCTGTTTCGTACAACTGGCGGGTCAGCTTGTTTTCCTGTCCCATCAGTTCGCGCAGGTGATTCTTGTATGCCTCCCAGTCGGTAATCTGCTTGCGTGCTACACCCGATTCCATTGCGGCTTTTGCCACAGCCATGGAAACTTCTGTTATCAGTCGGGGATCAACCGGTTTCGGAATGAAATATTCCGGACCGAAAGTCAGGTTGTTTACATGGTATGCCTCATTCACTACATCCGGAACCGGTTTCTTGGCGAGTCCGGCAATAGCACGTACGGCAGCCAGTTTCATTTCTTCGTTGATGGCAGTGGCACGGGTATCCAGTGCGCCGCGGAAGATATACGGGAATCCGATGACATTATTAATCTGGTTCGGATAGTCGGAACGGCCGGTCGACATCAGTACGTCGGGACGTGATGCCATGGCATCTTCATACGAAATTTCCGGAGTAGGATTGGCAAGCGCGAATACAATCGGGTGATCGGCCATGCTTCGTACCATGTCCTGAGTCAGTACGTTGCCTCTCGACAAGCCAAGGAACACATCAGCTCCCTTGATGGCTTCTGCCAGCGTGTGCACATCCGTACGGTCGGTCGCAAAGAATTTCTTCTGCTCGTTCAGGTCTGTACGCTGTTTGGAGATTACCCCTTTGCTGTCCAGCATGACGATGTTTTCCAGACGGGCGCCCAGTGAAACGTATAGCTTGGTACACGATACAGCCGAAGCGCCGGCACCGTTTACCACAATTTTCACATCTTCTATCTTCTTTCCTGCCACTTCCAGCGCGTTGAGCAGTCCGGCACTCGAGATGATGGCTGTACCATGCTGGTCGTCGTGCATGACCGGAATGTCGAGCTCCTCTTTCAGGCGCTGTTCTATCTTGAAGCATTCAGGAGCCTTTATGTCTTCCAGGTTGATACCTCCGAAAGTCGGTGCAATGGCTTTTACCGCTTCGATAAACTTGTCCGGATCTTTCTCGTTGACTTCTATATCGAATACATCAATACCTGCATAAATCTTGAAGAGCAGTCCTTTACCTTCCATTACAGGCTTTCCGCTCATGGCTCCTATGTCGCCTAAACCCAGTACAGCCGTACCGTTCGATATAACGGCAACCAGATTTCCCTTGGCGGTGTAATCGTAAGCTGTATCAGGATTTTTCTGAATTTCCAGGCAAGGTTCGGCAACTCCCGGAGAGTATGCCAGCGATAAATCTCTCTGCGTTTGGTAAGGTTTGGTAGGAACTACCTCTATTTTGCCAGGCTTGCCCTGTGAGTGATAGAGCAAAGCGGCTTCTTTTGTTATTTTGGCCATGTCTTTATTGTTTTTATCGTTTCTTCGTAAATATGTATCGCAAATGTAGGAATAAAATAACAAATGGAAGATTATTTCTTTTAAAAAACTATAAATCGTAGAACGCCTGAATTTCTTTGGTCGATAATATTTGTCAATTGGTCGGATTAATTTGGCTATATGTAATAACTCGTTTGTTTTATGGTTATTGTTAGTTAAACACTTCGTTTTTTGACTGATTTTTTCACTATATTTGCATGGCTAAAAACTAAATAGGCCGAAAAAGTTTTCTAAAAGAGAAGAAGAGGGTACGAAAAACATTAATTATTATAATATGAATATGAGTGTAAAAAGAAACAGAAGTTTTTCTTCTAGCCGGATTGCCCTTATGGCTTTGGGGGTATCGGTGTTGACTGCCTGCGGCGGAGGCCAGGGTGGTATGAAAATGGGTGATAATGAATTTGCTGTACAAACGGTTGCAACAACTTCCAGTAATCAAACCACTCAGTATCCGGCTACTATCAAAGGCTTGCAGGATATTGAAATTCGTCCTCAGGTATCGGGCTTTATTGTGAAATTGTGTGTCGACGAAGGTGCTACAGTTCATAAAGGGCAGGCGCTGTTTCAGATTGATCCGACTCAGTATAAAGCTGCTTACGATCAGGCTAAGGCCGGCGTAGAATCAGCAAAAGCCAACTTGAAAACCGTTGCCGAAACAGAGGCAAACAAGAAAATGCTGCATGAACAGAAAATCATCAGCGACTTCGAATATCAGACTGCTGTCAATAATCTGTTGACTGCAAAAGCTAATCTGGCACAGGCTGAGGCTGCTTATGCGGCTGCAAAGCAGAACTTAGGTTTCTGTACGGTAACCAGTCCGTCGGACGGTGTGATCGGTACTTTCCCGTATCGTGTAGGTGCATTGGTTAGTGCTTCAATCGCAGAACCGTTGACAACTGTTTCTCAGATTGGTGATATGTATGTGTATTTCTCTATGACAGAAAAACAATTACTGGCTCTGACAAAGGCAGGTGGTACCTTGAAAGAACAGTTGGAAAAAATGCCGGCAGTTAAATTGCAGTTGTCGGATGGTACAATGTACGATGCTGAAGGTAAGATTGATGCTGTCAGCGGCGTTATCGACCAGAGCACGGGTTCTGTAAGCATGCGTGCTATTTTCCCGAACAAACAGAATATCCTGCGTAGTGGTGGTATGGCGAACGTCGTATTCCCTTACGCTATGAATAATATTATATTGATTCCTCAATCGGCTACACAGGAAATTCAGGATAAGAAGTTCGTGTATGTCTTGCAGGCCGACAGCACACTGAAACATACCGAAATCCAGGTTTCCAATCTGAACGACGGTAAGAACTATATCGTAACCGGCGGATTGAAAGAAGGCGATAAGGTAGTAGTTGAAGGCGTTCAGACTTTGCAGGATGGACAGAAAATCGTTCCTATTACTGTAGCTCAGAAAGAAGCTAAGTATCAGAAAGCCCTCCAGGATCAGCGCGATGGAAATATCCAGACTGCTTTCAATTGATTTGTGTGAGGTGAACAATTTATTCGTATAATATTATTAAGGAATAGAATGAAACTAGATAAATTTATTAATCGTCCGGTACTATCAACGGTAATCTCTATCTTGATAGTTATTCTGGGTATTATCGGCCTTGCTACACTGCCGGTAACACAGTATCCGGATATTGCGCCTCCTACCGTATCGGTAAGAGCTACCTATACGGGTGCCAACGCGCAAACAGTATTGAACTCCGTTATTGCACCGCTGGAAGACCAGATCAATGGTGTAGAAAACATGATGTATATCCAGTCTAGTGCGTCGAATAACGGTTCTGCTGATATTAGTGTATATTTCAACCAGGGTACCGACCCTGATATGGCAGCGGTCAACGTACAGAACCGTGTTTCCATGGCACAGGGTCTGCTGCCTGCCGAAGTAACAAAAGTCGGTGTCACTACACAGAAACGTCAGAACTCTATGTTGTTGATCTTCTCTCTGTACGATGCGGAAGACAAGTATAACATCGAGTTCATTGAAAACTACGCCAAGATCAACCTGATTCCGGAAGTTCAGCGTGTAAAAGGTGTGGGTGATGCCAACGTGATGGGTCAGGATTATTCTATGCGTATCTGGCTGAAACCGGATATCATGGCACAGTACAACCTGGTACCGGGTGATATCTCCAATGCACTGGCTGAACAGAACATTGAAGCAGCTCCGGGACAGTTTGGTGAACGTGGTAACCAGACTTTCCAGTATACAATCCGTTACAAAGGACGTTTGCAGCAGACAGAAGAATTCGAAAACATTGTCATCAAGGCACTGCCTAACGGTGAAGTTCTCCGTCTGGGTGATGTAGCCCGTATCGAGCTGGGTCGTCTGGCATATACCTTTAATAATACGGTAAACGGACATAAGGCTGTAACCTGTATCGTATTCCAGATGGCTGGAACCAACGCTACAGAAACCATCAACAACTTGCTGGATGTAATCCATAAAGCAGAAGAAAGCTTGCCGGCAGGTTTGAAAATCAACGTGGCTCAGAATGCCAACGACTTCTTGTACGCCTCTATCCACGAAGTTATCAAGACTTTGATCGAGGCATTTATCCTCGTGTTTATCGTAGTATACGTCTTCCTGCAGGATATGCGTTCTACTTTGATTCCGGCCATCGCTATTCCGGTTGCCTTGATTGCGACATTCTTCGTCTTGAAGCTGATCGGATTTAGTGTGAACTTGCTGACGCTATCGGCGATGGTGCTCGCCATTGCGATTGTGGTCGATGATGCCATCGTTGTGGTGGAAGGTGTCCATGCGAAGTTGGACCAGGGATATAAATCTTCCCGCGAGGCTTCTATCGATGCCATGAGCGAACTGGGTGGTGCATTGGTTTCCATTACACTGGTCATGATGTCCGTGTTTATCCCGGTAAGTTTCATGGGTGGTACGGCAGGTACATTCTACCGTCAGTTCGGTATCACCATGGCCATCTCTATTGCATTCTCCGCATTGAACGCGTTGACCTTGTCGCCTGCGTTGTGTGCCCTCTTCCTGAAACCGCACGATTCAGAACATAAACCTAAGAAGATGAGCGTGGTCGACCGTTTCCATGCTTCCTTCAACGCCGCATACGATTCTTTGTTGAAGAGCTACAAGAAACGTGTTGTCTTCTTCATCCACAAGAAATGGCTGGCATTGGGAATGGTAGCAGCTTCTATCGTTCTGCTGGTATTCTTCATGAAGATAACTCCGACCGGTATGGTGCCGAACGAAGATACAGGTACCATCATGGGTGCTGTGACATTGCCTCCTGGAACTTCACAGGAACGTGCCATGGAAGTATTGGCCAAGGTAGACAGTCTGGTAGCTGCCGAACCTGCCGTACAGTCACGTACTATTATCTCCGGTTATAGCTTCATCGGTGGTCAGGGACCTTCTTACGGTTCTGTCATCATCAAGTTGAAAGACTGGGAAGAACGTTCACTGATGCAGAATTCCGATATCATTTATGCTACGTTGTTCATGCGTGCACAGAAAGTCATCAAGGACGCACAGGTATTGTTCTTCGCTCCTCCTATGATTCCGGGTTATTCAGTATCAAGCGATATCGAGTTGAACATGCAGGATAAGACCGGTGGTAGCCTGGATCACTTCTTCGAAGTAGTAAACAGCTATACCGCAGCTTTGGAAGCACGTCCGGAAATCAACTCTGCGAAGACCACCTTCAACCCGAGCTTCCCGCAGTATCAGTTGGATATCGATGCGGCAGCTTGTAAGAAAGCAGGTATCAGTCCGAGCGACATCCTTTCTACTATGCAGGGATACTTCGGAGGTCTGTACGCTTCTAACTTCAACCGTTTCGGTAAGATGTACCGTGTAATGATTCAGGCTGAACCTGACGCAACCAAGAACATGGAATCACTGAACGGAGTAAAGGTTCGTGGAAGCAACGGAGAAATGGCTCCTATCACACAGTTTGTCAGCTTGAAGAAAGTATACGGTCCGGATATCATCAGCCGTTTCAACCTGTATACTTCTATGAAGGTCATGGTTGCTCCGGCATCAGGATATACTTCCGGTCAGGCTTTGCAGGCCATTGCCGAAGTAGCGAAAGAAAATCTTCCTACCGGATTCGGTTACGAGCTGGGAGGTATGGCGCGTGAGGAAGCTTCTTCAAGCGGTAGTACTACCGGTATCATTTTCGTGCTCTGTTTCGTATTCGTATACTTGCTGTTGAGTGCCCAGTACGAAAGTTACATCCTTCCGCTTGCCGTACTGTTGTCAGTACCGTTCGGTTTGATGGGTAGCTTCCTCTTCGTCAACGGCTTCGGTGCACTGGGAAGCATTCCGGCATTGAAGATGATCGTAGGATCCATGTCAAACGATATCTACATGCAGATTGCATTGATCATGTTGATGGGTCTGTTGGCAAAGAACGCTATCTTGATTGTAGAGTTCGCCCTCGACCGTCGTAAGCAGGGTATGAGTATTTCGTGGGCAGCCGTGTTAGGTGCTGCAGCTCGTTTGCGACCTATCTTGATGACCTCTCTGGCAATGATCGTCGGTTTGCTTCCGTTGATGTTTGCCTTCGGTGTAGGTGCTCACGGTAACCGTACATTGGGTTCTTCGGCTATCGGTGGTATGTTGATCGGTATGATTTTGCAGATCTTCATTGTCCCCGTATTGTTTGTGATCTTCCAGTGGTTGCAAGAGAAAGTTAAACCGATGGAATGGGATAGCCTCGATGAAAGCGAAGTTGAATCTGAAATTGAACAGTATTCTCCTGCTAGTAAAACTCATAAATGATAAAGACGATAATGAAAAAACAAATATTAGGTGCAATGTGTGTAGCTGCCATGATGAGCAGCTGCCACATTTATAAAGCTTATGATCGTCCGGAATCGATAGATGCTTCAGGCATCTATCGTGATCCGGCCTCGGCGACCGATACGTTGGTTTCGGATACGGCCAACATGGGAAATCTGCCGTGGAAAGAAGTTTTCCGTGATGCCAAACTGCAGGCTTTGATTGAAGAAGGACTGGCCAACAACGTAGACATGCAGGCTGCTATTCTGCGTGTGGAAGAAGCAAAGGTGATGCTGACTGCCGCTCGTCTTTCTTACCTTCCTTCCATCAATCTGGCTCCTCAGGGAACACTGAGCAGTTTCGATAAGTCGAAACCTACACAGACTTACCAGCTTCCGGTTGCCGCAAGCTGGGAAATTGACCTGTTTGGCAAGCTGCTGAATGCGAAACGCGGACAACAGGCTGCTTATCTGCAGAGCAAGTATTCCCGTCAGGCTGTACGTTCTCAGATTATCTGTGGCATAGCCAATACATATTATTCGCTGCTGATGCTCGACCGTCAGGTGGAAATCACTACCGAAACAGCTGCCATCTACAAGGAAAACGTACGTGTAATGGAAGCCATGAAGATAGCCGGTATGACTACCGAAGCTGGAGTTGCACAGATGCGTGCAGCCAGTCATCAGGTAGAGGCTTCTCTGCTGGACTTGAAACGTCAGGTACGTGAAACCGAAAACTCGCTGGCCGTGCTGCTGGCCAAGGCTCCACAGACTATCGACCGCAGTACCCTCGATGAACAGGTGATGTCGGAAGAACTGACAGCAGGAGTTCCGATGCAGTTGCTGGAAAATCGTCCGGACGTGAAGATTGCCGAAATGACGCTTGCCAGCGCTTATTATACAACCAATCAGGCACGTTCCGCATTCTATCCGGGACTGAATATCACCGGTACTGCCGGATGGACCAACAGCGCAGGTGTTGCGGTATTGAATCCGGGCAAACTGATTCTGAATGCGGTTGCTTCGTTGACTCAGCCTATCTTCAACAACGGAAAGCTGGTTGCTAACCTGAAGGTATCGAAGGCAGAAGAAAAGATTGCCCAGATGAATTACCAGCAGACCATTCTGGAAGCCGGAAAAGAAGTTAGCGACGCTTTGTTCCTGTACGATACACAGAACAAGAAGCTGATTGAAGACCGCGGTCAGGTAGACCAGTTGGATAAGGCGGTAACTTATACCAAGTCCTTGTTCCAGAGCGGCGACGCTACTTATCTGGAAATCCTTACTGCACAGCAAAATCTGCTGAGCGCACAGTTGAGCGAAGTATCTGATAACTTCCAGCGTATTCAGGCTGTCATCAACCTGTACAGTGCACTGGGAGGAGGAAGAGAATAATTAACCTTAAATATGAAAGAAACTATGATTAGTCCTTTAGCTTACGTTGACCCCTCTGCTAAGATCGGAAAAAACGTTACGGTACATCCGTTTGCCTATATCGACAAGAATGTAGAGATAGGCGATGATAATGTGATTATGCCTTATGCCAGCCTGATGAGCGGTACCCGTATGGGAAACGGTAACACCGTCTATCAGGGTGCAGTCATTGCGGCTGTTCCCCAGGATTTCACCTATACGGGTGAAGAAACACTGGCTTGCATCGGCAATAACAATGTTATCCGTGAAAATGCTGTGATTATCCGTGGTACACACGCCGGACATGCTACTACCGTAGGCGATGGTAACTTTATCATGACAGGTGTACGTTTGTCGCACGATGTGACAGTAGGTAACCGCTGTATCATCGGAAATGGTTCGCAGGTATCAGGAAACTGCATCATTCAGGATTGTGCTATCCTTACGTCCAATGTACTGATGCAGGGAAATACCCGTCTGGGAAGTTATTCTCTGGTACAGGGTGGCTGCCGTTTTATCAAGGATATTCCTCCTTATATTGTTGCGGCTCACGAACCGATTGCTTTTTACAGCATCAACACCAAGGTTCTGGAAGTAGCAGGATTCTCCGAACCACTGGTCAAGCACATTGCTCAGGCATATCGTATTTTGTATAAAGCGAATACCTCACAGCACGATGCTTTGATCCGTATCAAGGAACAAGTGCCTTCTAGTCCGGAAATCGATCATATTATCGAGTTTGTCGAAACATCCAAACTGGGAATTATTCATTAAAAGGTACTATGGCAGGCGTAAAGAGAAGCAAATGCGATCGTGAAGAGCTGAAAAAACGGGTGATAGAAGAGGCTTCCCGGGCTTTCGGCAAATATGGGATTAGAAATGTACACATGGATAATCTGGCATGTGCTCTTTCTATTTCCAAGCGTACTCTTTACGAATTATTCTGCGACAAGGAACAGCTTTTGCTGGAAGTCTTGATTATGCACCAGCAGAAGATGGGTACCTATATAAGCGAGGTTGCTTCCAGAGCTCAGAATGCTCTGGAAGTAATCTTTGCTTTTTACAAGCGAAAGCTCAATGAGCTGACCGAGCTGAATCCGCTTTTCCTGCGCGACCTGCGCAAATACCCCAACGTGTTGTCTTGCATACGCGAACGTCAGAAACAGAGTGATGCGGCGGCATTGATTCATTTTCAGAAAGGCGTAGAAGAAGGCATCTTCCGCGACGACATCAATTTCGACATCATCAATCAGGCCATGTCCATGCAGTTTGAGATGCTTGTGTACTCCGATATTACCAATAATTATCCATTGTCGGAGATATACAGTGAGGTCACCTTCCTGCACATGCGGGGAATTACTACTCCCAAAGGAATGCAGATGGTAGACGCTTTTTTACAGTCTGTAAAAGAAAAGCGCTGAGAATACGCCTCATAATCTTCGAAAAACCGCTATCTTTGCAACTGTTTTGCAAAGATTTGTCGATGAAAAATAAAATAACATTCACTTTTATCTTTACCCTGCTGGTTGTGGCGGGACTGCTGGCTTTGTATTATCTGCCGCCTGTCAATTTGAACGGTACTCCTTTGCGCAAAGTCGACTTGCTGTCCGACTTACGTCCCGATCCGGTTGTGGAAGAAGTTTCCGATTCCGATTCTATTCCTTTGCCGGTTGTGGCAAAGCCCGTATTTGTAGATACCTGCAAGACCGGCATGACCTGTATTGAAGATTATACCGATTCCCTTGGTCTGGGAATGGGCGCATTTTACGAAGCTTTGGCAAACAGAGCTTCTTTGGGCCGTCCGGTGCGTATCGCCTATTTCGGCGATTCCTTTATCGAAGGCGATATTCTGACAGCCGACCTGCGGTCCTTGTTTCAGCAGAAGTTCGGGGGCAGGGGAGTAGGCTATGTGCCGGTAACCTCCCGTGTAGCCGGATTCCGTCCGACAATAAAACATACCTTCGAAGGTTGGGAGAGCCATGCCGTAACCGACTCGTCAGGCTTCAAACGCGCTTTTCAGGATATTTCCAACCATTACTTTATTCCTCGTGCGGGAGCGTCGGTTACTCTGAAGGGCGGGAAAAACTATACAGCCTGTCTGGATACCTGCGAAACGTCCTCCTTCTATTTCTTCTCGTCCGATTCCGTTATCCTGTCTGCCCAGATCAACGGAGGCGAAAGTAAGGAATACATATTCCCCGGCGACAGTACCCGTATGCAAGTGGCACAGGCAGATGGCAGTATCGGTACCATCCGCTGGCGGGTACAGCAGGCAGGAAAGCATACCCGTTGCTTTGCGGCTACCATGGATTCGCGCGAAGGGGTGATTCTTGATAACTTCAGTACCCGTGGCAGCAGCGGACAGCAGCTTGCCGGCATTCCGATGTCAGTACTGAAAGCCTACAACCGCTTGCGTACCTACGACCTGATTGTCCTGCAATACGGACTGAATGTCGCTTCGGAAAAAGTGATGAATTATTCCTATTATACCGTCGAGATGGAGAAAGTCATTGCCCACCTGAAAGAAGCCTTCCCCGAAGCCGCCATTCTGATCGTCGGTATCGGTGACCGTGAGAGCAAGACCGAAACCGGCGAACTGCATACCATGCCCGGTGTGAAGAGCCTTGTCCGCTATCAGCAGGCACTTGCCGCCAAGACTCACGTTGCCTTCTGGAACATGTTCGAAGCCATGGGAGGCGAGGGCAGCATGGTCGAAATGGTCAACAGCAAGCCCGCCATGGCAAACTACGACTATACCCACATCAACTTCCGGGGCGGAAAGCATCTGGCGAACATCCTGTTCGAGGCCCTGATGTACGGCAAGGAACAATACGAGAAACGCAAGGCATACGAAAATTAACGTACGATGAAACTGAAACAACTAGTCTTTTACATAGCCTGCCTGACAGCACTTGTCGCCATGCCCGGATATGCGCAGGATGTCCTTCCCGAGTGTCCGAAACCCGACAAGCACTCATCGCCTGTTTATCCCAGTCACGAGATGAAACAGCTGATGCAGTTTGTATCCGTCGACAGTCCCATGCCTGCTGTATTCCGCAATACGACCGAAAACGAGCTGACCGATCCGGCAGGTTCATTACATCCCTTTTGGGAAAAGTTAGGGGCTCTCGACCGTCCGTTGCGTATCGTGCACATAGGCGATTCACACGTCAGGGGACATGTCTTTCCTTACGTTATGCGCTGCTGTCTGGAAGACGATTTCGGCTCCAAAGCCGTCGAAAACATCCCCGTCACCTACCAGACATCCGGCATCGCCCGTGAAACCGGTTCCAACGGAGTGGTATATCACATATTGGGGGTAAACGGAGCCACGTGCCAGAGCTTTTCCACCCCCGAAAACATCCGTCAGATAGCCGACTTGCATCCCGACCTCGTCATCTTATCGTTTGGAACCAACGAAGCACACGGGCGGCGCTACAACGCCTCCGAGCATACCGCCGCCATGAACTATCTGATAGCGGAGCTGAAAGCCTCCTGTCCCGATGTCGCCTTTCTGATGACCACTCCACCGGGAGCCTATGTGCGGAACGGCAGGAGAGGGAAGATTATCAATCCCCGTACCCCGCTGGTCGTAGAAAATGAACTGAAGTTCGCCCGCGAGCACGGCATTGCCATCTGGGACATGTACGATATTGTCGGCGGCAAGCAGCGTGCCTGCCTGAACTGGAATGCGGCCAACATGTACCAGCGCGATAAGATACACTTTACCCACGAAGGATATACTTTACAAGGATTATTATTACACGAAGCATTTATAAAAGCATACAATCATTATGTGGCAACTCGATTGGACTAAACTGGCAGATATACTTACGTACGACCCCCGTCAGCCGATGATTTTCAGCAGCGGACTGTTCCTGTTCCTCTTTCTGGGGTTCAGCCTGGTATACGTACTTTTGCAGAAACAGACCACGGCACGTCTGCTGTTTGTATCCGCCTTTTCCTATTATTTCTATTACAAGAGCAGCGGCATTTATTTTTTCCTGCTGGGAATTGTCACCGTGAGCGACTTCCTGCTGGCGGGACGGATGGCACGTACCGAAACACTCTGGAAGCGCAAGCTGCTGGTCGTGATAAGTTTGTGCATTAATCTGGGACTGTTGTGCTATTTCAAATACACTAACTTCTTTTACGAAATGCTCTGTCCGCTGTGGAACGGCCACTACGAAGCCTTCGACATCTTCCTGCCGGTCGGTATTTCCTTCTTCACCTTCCAGTCGCTGAGCTATACCCTCGACGTATACCGCCGTGACTTGAAGCCGCTCGATAACCTGCTGGACTACGTCTTTTATGTATCCTTCTTCCCCCAGCTGGTAGCAGGACCTATTGTGCGTGCCCGCGATTTTATTCCCCAGATCCGCCAGCCCCTGTTCGTTTCGAAGGAAATGTTCGGCGAAGGAGTCTTCTTCATCGTGAGCGGTCTGTTCAAGAAAGCCGTCATCTCCGACTATATCAGCATCAACTTTGTAGAACGCATTTTCGACAATCCCAGCCTGTATTCCGGAGTGGAGAACCTCTTTGGCGTATACGGCTATGCCTTGCAGATATACTGCGACTTCTCGGGTTACAGCGACATGGCCATCGGTATCGCCCTGCTGTTGGGCTTCCGTTTCCCCATCAACTTCAATTCCCCCTATAAGTCGGACAGCGTGACCGATTTTTGGCATCGCTGGCACATCTCCCTGTCCACCTGGCTGCGCGATTACCTCTACATTTCGCTGGGCGGCAACCGGAAAGGCAAGATCCGTACCTACATCAACCTGATTCTGACCATGCTGTTGGGCGGACTCTGGCACGGTGCTTCGTGGAATTTCATCGTATGGGGCGGACTGCACGGCGTAGCACTTGCCGTACACAAGTTCTTCCGCAGCCTGCTTCATCGTCCTAAAACTTACCGCAGTATCGGATGGCGCCGTGTGTTTGCCGTGATTATCACTTTCCATTTCGTGTGCTTCTGCTGGATTTTCTTCCGCAACACCGAGTTTGCCGGTTCGGTTTCCATGATCCGTCAGATCTTTACCTCGTTCCATCCCGAACTGTTCTCGCAGCTCGTTGCCGGATACTGGAAAGTATTCGCCCTGATGGCAGTCGGCTACCTGCTCCACTGGTGCCCCGATAGCTGGCAGAACGCTTGCAGCCGCGGCATGACACGCCTGCCGCTGGTCGGTCAGGCATTCATCCTGATAGCCCTCATCTTTTTGGTCATTCAGGTAAAGAGCAGCGACATTCAGCCGTTTATCTATTTCCAGTTCTAAAATAAAAGAAAAAATACCTTTTTTTGCCCTTCACGCCCTTCACATACGGCTCTTCCGGCATGCTCAATGCATCATCGAAACCCGCTGTGTGAAGGGCGTGAATAGTAAATAAGCCTATTGAATCTTTGTATATAGCCTAAATTCCACCGGAAACGTCCCGATGTTTTGGGAAAATTTGTACAAAACATTTTATTTTTTGTACAAATTTTTGGGAAGACTTATTGATACTTTATTTCTTTCGTCTGCGCGATGTTTATGCCTCTATACGAATAGTTTATATCTTGTTTCCCTCATTTTTCTTTCGAAGAACATATCCTAATGTTATGAAATCTAAATATAAAATCTGAAATCTTTTATTTGCGTAACTTGTTTGTTGAATATAAAATTCAATGAATATGACTAGAATAAAGATTAAGTTACGTTTATCTACAGTTTCAGGCAGGGCCGGGACTGTATATTATCAGATTTCTCGTAAAAAAGAAGTAAGGCAAATAACTACAGACATCCATTTATTGCCGGAGGAATGGGATGCTTCTGCCGGATGTGTTTGTAAATCTGTCTATTCAGGTTATTTCCGTCTTTCTGCAATTCAACACCGTATTGATCGGGAAGTGGAACAGCTCAGGCAAATCATTCGTTCCTTGGAATTGTCCGGAAAAGATTTTAGTGCCCGTACCGTTGTCGAGTATTTTTGTTCTTCGCGGAAAGTAGTATCTGTCCTTACCTATGGTCAACGTTTGATATCCCGTTTGACAGAAAAAGGAAAATTGGGTACAGCTCGAAATCTGCGGAGCACCCTTTCCAGTTTTACGGAATTTCTTCACGGTAGAGACATAGCCTTTTCTCTGTTCGATGAGGTTGTAATCGGAGAGTACGCAGACTGGCTGGCAAAGCGTGGTATCACCTCCAACTCCTCATCTTTCTATATGCGCAACTTACGCTCGGTCTATAACCGGGCTGTTCGTGAGGAAGGCATTAAACAGACTTTTCCTTTTCGCTACGTTTATACAGGCATTGACAAAACCGCAAAGCGTTCGGTGGATGAAGAAATAATTATTCGTTTGAAGGAACTGGAGCTGAAAGACATGCCCACTTTGCAGTTTACCCGTGATCTTTTCCTTTTTAGCTACTGTACCCGTGGTATGTCCTTTGTGGATATTGCATATCTTCGTCGCAAAGACATCCGTAACAGCTATATTTGTTATACACGTAAGAAGACAGGCCATTCTTTGTCTGTACGTATTGAATGCGAGGTACAAAAAATTATCAACCGCTATTGGAATGCTACGGCAGGAACCCCTTTCCTTTTCCCGATTTTACATACCGAAGATGAAGAATTATCGTATAAGCAATATCAAACAGGTTTGCGTTATTACAATAAGCAATTGAAAAAGCTTGCATCTTTATTGGGAGAAGATATTGTACTGACTTCTTACACTTCCCGTCATACTTGGGCAAGCACGGCACGCAAGCATAATGTACCTGTAGCAGTCATTAGCGATGGAATGGGGCATACTTCCGAAAAAACGACTTTAATTTATCTTTCTTCTATTGATACTTCTGTTATCGATCGTGCGAATGCCGAATTGGTTGCATCGCTAAATAGAAAAAGTGAGTAGGAATGGTCCTTCTCTAAGTAAGAAGCGGTATCTATTGACGGGGCAAAGATATTGACTTCAAATGAATTAAGCAATAAATAGTGAGGGTATTTTTTTGTTTTTCGACAAATAACTAGATTTAACTGATTCTCATACATTTACAAATCGAACTATTTATATTCATTAAGATTAGCTTCTTTTATTTACAAAGGAGCACTATTATGTCGCGTAAATAATAGAAAACACAGGGAACAGAAAAAGAAAGAAAAGATAAAAAATTAAGAGATTTGAGCCTTTTTTTTCTTCTTTACTTCCAGTTATTTGAGTATTAGTACCGCTTCTTACTTAGAAAAGGTATATTATTCAATAAAAACTAGATATTTCTTGTATAATAAATTGAAACACAATATTTTATATGCGTTTCAAGGAGCTATTGTTATACACTTTCAGGAAATAATGTTTTAAATTGGGAGAGGTTATGACTACTGTAAGCAGTAGTTTGATAGAGAGAGAGGAGCCGATACATTGGTATGCAATGAGCGTTCCTTACAACCGCGTGTTGAAGGTAAAAAAACTGCTGGATGAAAAGCAAATCGAATGTTTTGTTCCCATGCGTTATGAGGTACGTACCGTCAGAGGACGGAAAGTGCGATTGTACGTTCCAGCTGTCAGCAATCTGATCTTTGTTCATACAACAGATTCCTGCCTGAAATTGTTCAAGCAAACCACCTCTTTTTTGCAATATCTGGTTTATAAGGTAGACGGAGTTTCCCAAAAGATTATCGTACCCGATGATCAGATGGAACAGTTCATACGGGTATGTCATACCAACGATGAACACCTGATTTACCTGAAGCCGGAAGAAATCAATCTTGCCAAAGGAACCCGCGTCCGCATTTTAGGTGGTGCATTCAATGGGGTAGAAGGTATCTTTGTCAAAGTGAAAGGCAAGCGCAACCGACGGATTGTTGTCCTTATCGACCATGTTTCCGCCATAGCTATTTCCGAAGTCTCCCCCGACCTGATAGAGATTATCCATTTCTAATTATTTTAAAGATAGATGATTACATTATTTTTGGCAGGCAGTTTTTTGATAGCCCTGCTGCTGGGCATTGTGATGATCCCCAATATTCTGTTAGTGTCCTACCGAAAACGTTTGTTCGATTTGCCCGATCCCCGCAAGGTACATACTTGTCCGGTACCTCGTCTGGGAGGGATTTCCTTCTTACCGGCCATTGTCATCACTTTTGCGTTGATAATGGGATTCCGTATTCTCCATGGTATACCTGTAGAAAACCTTCCGCTGTCGCGTACCCTGTATGAATTTCTGTTTTACATTGTCGGTGCCATGCTGCTGTATCTGACGGGAGTACAGGACGATTTGATCGGCGTGGGCTATCGCCGGAAGTTCCTGATACAGATACTGGCGGCTTTATTGCTGGTAGGCTGTGGCGATTGGATCCGTTCGCTAGGCGGGCTGTTCGGCATTTACGATCTTCCGGCATGGCTGGGTATTCCGCTGACGGTTTTCCTTGTCGTTTATATCACCAATGCCATTAACCTGATAGACGGCATCGACGGACTTGCTTCCGGCTTGTGCTGTATTTCGCTTGCCATGCTTGCCTATATGCATATCTATGTAGGACAGTATGTTTACGCCTTTTTAGCATTGGCTACCTTAGGTATTCTGATACCTTTCTGGTGCTACAATGTATTCGGCAATGCCCAGAAAGGACATAAACTGTTTATGGGCGATACCGGCAGTCTTACCTTGGGCTATATCCTGAGCTTTCTGGTAATCCATTTGAGCTTTGTGCACTTCGACGAAAATGCTCATACCAACCCGTCGTTGGCAATCGCCCTCAGTACCCTGATTGTTCCTTTGTTCGACGTAGTGCGTGTGGTGCTACATCGTGTGCGGACCGGAAAAAGCCCTTTCCTGCCCGACAAGAACCATTTCCATCACAAGCTGCTGCGTACCGGCATGCGGGTACGCTGGGTGATGGTGACCATTCTGGCTATTTCGCTCTTTTTTATCGGGCTGACTTTTGTGCTGTTGCCTTACTGCAACGTCACTTTTATCCTGATCATCGATGTCGTGCTGTGGACTGCGTTGCATCTCTATCTGGACGTGTTGATTGTCCGCAAGCGGAAAGCCAAAGAAGCTGCATCTGTGAATCATTAATCTTAAACTTATAATCAAACATCTTATTAATACCATCGTTATGAGATTATCTATCCGCTCTTTGTCGCTGCAGGCGGCATTTTTCCTTTTTGCCGTATGGGCAACCTTTTCGTGTTCAGCCCCTTCACAGGTAACGTATTTTCAGGATTTGCGTCCCGGTGAGAGCGAACAGAAAGTGGTGGCGGCTACCGAAATCAAGGTTCGTCCGGGTGATAAACTGTCTATTATCGTAAATAGCCGTGATCCTCAGCTAAGCCAGTTGTTTAATTTGCCGTATGTTTCTCAACAGATAGGACAGATATCTGCATCTAAAGGTTCGGGATCTGTTTCAGGCTCCAGTCAGGGAATATCTGGTTATACGGTTGATGAAAAGGGAATGATTGACTTTCCGGTTTTGGGTAAGCTCGAAATTGCTGGCAAGAACCGCGAAGAAATTGCCGCTTTCATCAAGGAAGAGCTGCTTTCTAAAAATCTGGTAAAAGACCCGGTGGTAACTGTAGAATACATGAATCTCTGCATTTCTGTTTTGGGAGAAGTAAATAGCCCAGGTCGTTACAGCATCGACCGTGATAAGGTAACCTTACTCGATGCCATCAGCATGGCCGGTGATCTGACCATCTATGGTAAGCGTGAAAAGGTGTTGGTGCTTCGTGAAGAAGAAGGAGTACAGCATGTGTATGGGGTGAATCTTTGTTCGGCAGAACATCTGTATACCTCGCCAGTTTACTATTTGCGTCAGAATGATGTGGTATATGTGGAACCGAACAATGTCCGTGCCCGCCAGTCTACTATCAATGGTAACAATGTACGTTCTACTTCCTTCTGGTTGTCACTTGCTTCTTTCCTGACTACGATTGGGGTACTTATTTTCAAATAATAAATAGAATTTTACATTATGTCCGAAACTCAACAACATACCCGTCCGGCTGCCAAAGCGGACGATTTTATCCGTATTCAGGATTTGTATTACCTCTGCCTTGCCAAATGGCGATGGTTTGTGTTATCTTTGGTGATATGCTTAGGTATTGCGTTTATTTACTTGCTGAAAACTCCTCCCGTTTATACTCGTACGGCTTCCTTATTGATTAAAGAAGAATCGAAAGGACAGTCTCTTTCCGGGGATGTAGGAACTTCATTTTCTGACTTGGGGCTTTTCCAGTCCAATACCAATGTAAACAACGAACTGATTTCTCTGCAATCTCCTGCCGTGATGTATGACGTGGTAAAGCGTTTGCATTTGGAAATAGATTATGTTACTGACGGAAGTTTTTATCCACAGGTTCGTTATGGTCAGAACTTGCCTGTAACTGTGAGTTTTGCCGGTTTGGCCGATAATGAAACTGCCGCGCTGACGGTAGAACCTGCTCAATCGAAAGGAATCAAGTTGACTTCGTTTGTCCATAACGGAGAAAAGGTAGATGGCGAAGTGGTTGGAACCTTGAACGATAGTTTGGTTACTCCGATAGGAAAGATTGTAATCCGTCCGGCTGCCGCTTTTGTAGACTGGCAAAAAAGTTCGGAACCGCTGACTGTTTCTCGTTCTGGATTAAATTCGGCTGTCAGCCGATATTCCGCAGGATTAAGTGTTGCTTTGCAAAGTGAAAAAACTACCATTGTGGATTTAACTTTTAAGGATGTCTGCATCCAACGTGCAGAAGATATTCTGAATACGGTCATTGCGGTATACAATGAAAACTGGATTAAGGACAAGAATCAGATTGCGGTTAGTACTTCCATGTTTATCAACGATCGTTTGGGCGTGATTGAAAGCGAGTTGGGCCATGTGGATGAAAATATCTCTACCTTCAAGAGCGAAAACCTGTTGCCCGACGTACAGGCAGCTTCGCAGCTTTACATGACGGAACGTAGTCAGGCACAGTCGCAGATTCTGACCTTGAATACCCAACTTTCCATGGCACGCTACATCCGTAACTACCTGACCGCTGCTTCCAGTCGCAACCAGTTATTGCCGGCCAATTCCGGTTTGGAAAGTGCGAATATCGAAAATCAGATTTCCGAATACAATAACTTGCAGCTACAACGCAACAACTTGGTAGCAAACAGTAGTGAACAGAACCCTTTGGTGGTAGATATGGACGAATCGCTGCGCTCCATGCGCCGGAGCATTGTATCTTCTGTAGACAATCTGATTACGACTTTAAACACTCAGATTCACAGTTTGGAGAAGAGCGACCAGCGGGCAACAGAGCACATTGCTGCCAATCCATCGCAGGCAAAATACCTGTTGTCGGTGGAACGCCAGCAGAAAGTAAAGGAATCTCTTTACCTCTTCTTGCTTCAGAAGCGTGAGGAAAACGAGCTTTCTCAGGCATTTACCGCTTACAATACCCGTATCATTACTCCGCCAACTGGATCTATGGCCCCTACGGCACCTATGAAGAAAAATATTCTGTTGGTTGCTTTTGCTTTGGGAATACTTATCCCTGTAGTGATTGTCTTCTTACAGGAAACCTTGAATACCCGCGTACGTGGCAAAAAAGATTTGGAGAACCTTTCCATTCCTTTTGTGGGAGAAATCCCTTTGTATGGCAAAGTCCGTCGTTCCGGTCTGTTCCATAAAAAAGTGACTCCGCTTACCGAGACTAGGGTGGTGGTAAAAGAAGGCAGTCGTGATGTAGTGAATGAAGCCTTCCGTGTATTGCGTACCAATCTGGAGTTTGTATCCGGTGAAAACGGAAAGGGACAGATTATCCTGATGACTTCCTTCAATCCGGGTAGTGGTAAAACCTTCCTGACCGTCAACATCGCTGCTACGCTTGCCATTAAGGGAAAGCGCGTATTGGTCATCGACGGTGACTTGCGCCGCGGTTCCACTTCGGTTTATGTCGGTTCACCTCATCATGGATTGAGTAATTATCTGGCTGGTAAAGTACAGTGTATTGAAGACGTGATTGTGCCGGCATCCGAAACCGTTCGTTTCGATGTACTGCCGGTCGGTACTATTCCTCCCAATCCTACGGAGCTGTTGGCCGGCGAACGTTTGCAGACATTACTTACTTACTTCCGTACCCGTTACGATTATATCCTGATAGACTGTCCGCCGATTGAATTGGTTGCCGATACCCATATCATCGGAAAGTATGCCGACCGGACTATCTTTGTGGTACGTGCCGGACTGTTGGAGCGCAGCATGCTGCCTGAACTGGAAGCTCTCTATACCGAACATAAATTCAAGAACATGGCAGTTCTGCTGAACGGTACCGAAGGCAACGGTTCGTACCGTTACGGCTATCGTTACGGTTACCATTACGGCTATGGTTCGAGCTATTATTACGGAAACGAAAAGCAGAAATAAGAATGAGCTGGTGGTGGCCTTTTCAGAAAAAGCAAACACTTGCAGAAAGCGGAATCCTGCGGGGAATGACCGACTATCATTCCCACCTGCTTCCCGGTGTGGACGACGGGGTACAGACCGTTGAAGAATCCTTGGAAATTCTGCGGCTGTATGAACAGTTGGGTATCCGTGAAGTTTGGTTTACGCCCCACATCATGGAAGATATTCCCAATACTACTGCGGGACTACGCAATCGCTTCGAGCAGTTTCAGAAACAGTATACCGGAAATATCCACTTGCATTTAGCAGCCGAATACATGCTCGATAACCTGTTCAAGGAACGCCTTGCCCACCGAGATTTGCTGCCGATAGGAGAGGAAGGTAATCACCTGTTGGTAGAAACTTCCTATTTCAATCCTCCGATGGATCTGTATGGCATGATGGAAAAAATCAAGTCAGCCGGATTTATTCCGGTACTGGCACATCCGGAACGCTATACCTATATGGGAGAAAAAGAGTATCATCGGCTGAAGGAGGCTGGAGTCATGTTTCAGTCGAACTTGCCTTCCTTAGCAGGCAGTTATGGGAAGCAGGTTCTTCAAAAAGTTCGTCATTTTTCAGTACAGGGATATACCGATATATGGGGAACCGATACCCATCGGTTACAAGTTTTGAACTCAATAATCACATCCCCTTGTCTGATCAAAGAAATTTCTATAAAAAATGCAATATGAAAGGAATCGTATTAGCCGGAGGTAGCGGTACACGTTTGTACCCTATCACAAAAGGAGTCAGCAAGCAACTGCTCCCCGTATTCGACAAACCGATGATCTATTACCCGATTTCGGTACTGATGCTTGCAGGCATCCGTGAAATTCTGATTATCTCTACTCCATTTGACCTGCCGGGGTTCAAGCGCCTGCTGGGTGACGGAAGCGACTTCGGAATGCGCTTTGAGTATGCAGAACAGCCGTCACCGGACGGACTGGCTCAGGCATTTATCATTGGAGATAAGTTTATCGGCAACGACAGTGTATGTCTGGTGCTGGGCGACAATATCTTCCACGGCGCAGGTCTGACCGGATTGCTGAAGGAAGCGGTTCGCACGGCAGAAGAGGACAAGAAAGCTACGGTATTCGGTTACTGGGTAAGTGATCCGGAACGCTACGGTGTAGCCGAGTTTGACAAGGACGGGAACTGCCTCTCGATTGAAGAGAAACCAGCAAATCCGAAATCGAACTATGCAGTGGTTGGACTTTATTTCTACCCGAACAAGGTGGTAGAAATTGCCAAGAACATCAAGCCATCAGCACGTGGGGAACTGGAAATTACGACTGTAAACCAGCAGTTCTTGGCAGACAAGGAACTTAAAGTACAGACACTGGGACGTGGGTTTGCATGGCTCGATACGGGTACACACGATTCTCTGAGTGAAGCCTCTACGTTCATCGAGGTGATTGAAAAACGTCAGGGACTGAAGATTGCCTGTCTGGAAGGCATTGCTTTCCGTCAGGGATGGATTACGGCAGACAAGCTGAGAGAACTGGCGCAACCTATGCTGAAGAACCAGTACGGTAAATATCTGCTGCAAGTAATAGATGAAGTAGGACATACGGGTAAAAGTAATCTGGACTATTAATAATATGGAAGTAATTAAAACAGCTATAGAGGGCGTGGTCATCATTGAACCGCGCCTTTTTAAAGACGACAGAGGATATTTCTTCGAATCGTTTTCGGAACGTGATTTCAATGCACAGGTACGTACCGTAAAGTTCGTGCAGGATAATGAAAGCAAGTCATGCTACGGTGTGCTACGCGGTCTGCATTTCCAGAAACCGCCTTTCGCACAGAGCAAGCTGGTACGGGTAATCAAAGGTGCCGTACTGGATGTAGCCGTAGATATCCGCAAGGGTTCTCCTACTTTCGGAAAGCATGTAGCGGTGGAACTGACGGAAGACAATCACCGACAGTTCTTCATTCCGCGCGGTTTTGCACACGGCTTTAGCGTACTGACTCCGGAAGTGATTTTCCAGTATAAGTGTGATAATTTCTATGCGCCGCAAAGCGAAGGTGCCCTTGCATGGGATGATCCGGACTTGGGCATTGACTGGAAGATTCCGGCCGACAAGGTGATTTTATCGGAAAAAGACAAGCACCATTCACGCCTGAAGGATGCGGAATGGCTGTTCGACTACAAGGAAGATTTGTATAAATAAGGAAAGGAGCAATCATGAATATTTTAGTGACAGGCGCAAACGGCCAACTGGGCAACGAGATGCGCATCATCAGCAAGCAGACTTCCTATAACTTCCTGTTCACCGACGTAGTGGAAGCCGAAGGAGTGGAAACTACTCTGCTGGATATTACCAATGCGGAAGCGGTGGAGAAAATGGTACAGGAACAGCATATCAACTGCATTGTGAACTGTGCGGCTTATACCAACGTAGACAAGGCTGAAAGTGATGCGGCTCTCTGCCGCAAGCTGAATGCTGCAGCTCCTAAGATTCTGGCGGGAGCCATGAAAAAGGCAGGCGGTCTGCTTGTTCAGATTTCTACCGACTATGTTTTTGGAGGTGATCCGTATAATACACCTTGCCGTGAAGACCAAAAGGGTACGCCTACGGGAGTGTATGGCGAAACAAAGCTGGAAGGAGAACGGTACATTGAGGATACGAGATGCGACTACGTGATTATACGTACAGCGTGGCTGTATTCGGAATTTGGAAAGAACTTCGTAAAGACCATGTTGAACCTGACAGCTTCGAAACCGGCTCTGAATGTGGTATTCGACCAGGCAGGTACACCGACTTATGCGCTCGATCTGGCTGTTGCCATCGAAGCGGTTCTGAATGACTATGCTGCCGAAAAGCCGCAAAATGGGTACAGCAAGACTGGAATCTATCATTTCAGCAACGAAGGGGTATGCTCGTGGTACGACTTTACCAAAGTGATAGCTGAGCTTGCCGGACACACAACATGCGATATCCAGCCCTGCCACAGCAACGAGTTCCCCAGTCCGGTTACACGACCGGCTTACTCGGTACTGGACAAGACCAAGATAAAGCAGACTTTCGGACTGAAGATTCCTTACTGGACCGACTCGCTGAAAGCATGTATGAGCAACATGGGAGTGCTTAAATAAATCATCACAAACAAAAAAACAATCATGGAAAATTTTAAACGCAATATAATCGTAACCGGTGGAGCTGGCTTCATCGGCAGTCATGTGGTACGTCTGTTTGTCAACAAGTATCCGGAATACCACATCATCAATTGGGATAAGCTGACATACGCCGGAAATCTCGCCAACCTGAAGGATATAGAGGACAAACCGAACTATACATTTGTAAAGGCTGATATCTGCGACTATGAGAAAATGCTGGAGCTAATGCAGCAGTATCACGTAGACGGTATTATTCATCTGGCTGCCGAAAGTCATGTAGACCGCAGCATCAAGGATCCGTTTACTTTTGCACGTACCAACGTAATGGGTACACTGAGCCTGCTTCAGGCTGCAAAGGTGTACTGGGAAAGCCTGCCTGAAAAATACGAGGGCAAGCGTTTCTATCACATTTCTACCGACGAAGTTTACGGTGCCCTGAAACTGACGCACCCGGAAGGCGTAAAACCACCATTCACCACAAAAGCCTCATCAGGAAAGCATCATCTGGCCTATGGAACAGAGTTCTTCTATGAAGATACAAAATATAACCCGCACAGCCCGTATTCTGCATCGAAAGCCAGCAGTGACCACTTTGTACGTGCCTTTCACGATACATACGGCATGCCGACCATCGTAACAAACTGTTCGAACAACTACGGTCCATATCAGTTCCCTGAAAAACTGATTCCGCTGTTTATCAACAATATCCGTCACCGCAAACCGTTGCCAGTATACGGCAAGGGTGAGAATGTACGCGACTGGCTATACGTGGTTGATCATGCGCGTGCCATCGACGTGATTTTCCACAACGGAAAGATTGCCGAAACGTATAACATCGGCGGTTTCAACGAATGGAAGAATATCGACATCATCAAGGTGGTTATCAATACGGTAGACCGTCTACTGGGACGTCCGGAAGGGGCCGACATGGACTTGATCACCTACGTAACCGACCGTCCGGGACACGATATGCGTTATGCCATCGACTCTACCAAGCTGCAAAAGGAACTGGGATGGGAACCAAGCCTGCAGTTTGAAGAGGGTATTGAGGAAACCGTGAAATGGTATCTAGATAATCAGGAATGGATGGATAATGTTACCAGCGGTGATTATCAGAAGTATTACGAGAGTATGTATAAGAACAGATAATTGTATAATGAATAATAATTATAATATTGCCGTAGCAGGTACAGGTTATGTAGGTCTGTCCATTGCTACATTGTTGTCACAGCATCATCATGTGACAGCTGTAGATGTAATCCCTGAAAAGGTGGAGAAGATAAACAACCGTATCAGTCCGATACAAGATGAATATATTGAGAAGTATCTGGCAGAAAAGGAACTCGACCTGACAGCTACGCTCGACGGAGCCTCAGCCTATAAAAATGCAGACTTTGTAGTAATTGCAGCTCCTACAAACTACGATCCAGTGAAGAACTATTTCGATACTTCACATGTAGAAGAAGTTATCGACTTGGTATTGGAAGTAAATCCGGACGCAGTGATGGTCATCAAGAGTACCATTCCCGTAGGTTACTGCCGAAGCCTATACGTAAAGTACGCTGAAAAATTTAAGAACACTCCTGTCTTAGCCGACAAGAAATTTAACCTGTTGTTCTCTCCGGAATTCCTGCGTGAAAGCAAAGCGCTATACGATAACCTTTATCCCAGCCGTATCATTGTAGGTTATCCGAAATTTATTAATGGACGAGATGAAGAGAATGAAGCTATCAAAACAATAGCAGGTGAACATTTATATGAAAAAGCTTGTGAATTTGCGGCTTTGCTACAGGAAGGTGCTATCAAGGAAAACATAGATACACTGTTTATGGGACTAAAGGAAGCGGAAGCTGTGAAGCTGTTTGCCAATACTTATCTTGCTCTACGTGTAAGTTATTTTAACGAATTAGATACCTATGCGGAAGTAAAGGGACTGGATACACAAGCCATCATTAAGGGTATCTGTTTGGACCCACGTATCGGTATGCACTACAATAACCCGTCGTTTGGTTATGGTGGCTACTGTCTACCGAAAGATACAAAACAGTTACTGGCAAACTATCAGGATGTACCGGAGAATCTGATACAGGCAATTGTAGAAAGCAATCGTACACGCAAGGATTTTATAGCCGACCAAGTTTTGAAAAAAGCCGGTTATTATGATTATTACAATCATGGGGATTATAATCCAAAGGAAGAAAAGGAATGTGTTATCGGGGTGTACCGCCTTACTATGAAGTCGAATAGTGATAATTTTCGACAGAGCAGTATTCAGGGAGTAATGAAGCGTATCAAAGCAAAAGGGGCTACAGTAATTATTTATGAACCAACTTTAGAGGATGGAACAACTTTCTTCGGCTCAAAGGTGGTAAATAACTTAGAGGAATTCAAGAAACAAAGTAATTCCATTATTGCTAACCGTTATGATACGTGTCTAGATGATGTGAAAGATAAGGTATATACACGTGATATTTTTAGAAGGGATTAAGGTTGTTAATTATGAAAAAATGAGAGGTAAAAATCAAGAATACATACATTATTTTACTTATTAGCTATATAGGTTATTTATCTTTATTATGGCACCTTTAAATAAAATATATTGATTTACTATAGGCTCAAAATTTATCAATAGATGATGTCTTTTTCTCGTGAACAAATGTCCACAGAGAGTACCGATAATTAATATAGAATAGAAGAATAAGCTCACTTCTAGTAAGTATGAAAAGTTTTATTATGATGTATAGAAACTTATAATCAATAATATAAACTTAAACGATATAGAAGCATTACTTCAAACCATGTTTTTCAAATAAAAATATATTATAGAGATATACAATATAATTATATTTCTATTATTAAAATGAAATGAGAGAGAATTATTCTTTTCTTTTTCAGAAAGAACTACAAATGGAGAAAGAATCAAGAACATGCAAAACAATTCAAAATGCACGAGTCAACTTATTGTTTGTTATACTGAGTTTCCTTATCGCATTTTTTTCAAGGAAAATATTCATAGATACATTGGGAGTTGAATTTGTTGGTTTAACATCTACTCTTCAAAGTGTATTAGGTTTTCTAAACTTAGCAGAATTAGGTATCGGAACGGCTATTAGTGTAACTTTATTTAAACCATTAAAACAAGACAACAGAACTGAAATTAATGAGATTATGACATTAATGTCATATTTATATCGTAAAATTGGAGTTTTTGTATTAATATCTGGGCTTATTTTAGCTATTTTCATTCCATTTATTTTTTCAAAATTTGAAGGTTCTTTGGGTATTGTTTATTTGGGCTTTTATGTTTTTTTATGTTCTTCACTTCTAACATATTTTATAAATTATCGTCAAATATTACTTAGTGCAGATCAAAAAAATTATGTTGTTACAAAATACGTTCAAACATCAAATATAATCAAGTTACTAATACAGATGTGGGCAGCATATCAATGGGAAAATGCATATATTTGGATTCTCATTGAATTAATATTTAGCATTCCATACTGTTTAATTTTAAATTATAAAATAAGTAAGACCTACCCATGGTTAAAAACTAACGTTTGTAAATACAAGGAAGTTGTAAAAAAATATCCATCGGTATCAATATATGTTAAGCAATTATTTATTCAAAAAATTGCGACGTTCTCACAAAGTCAAGTCACCCCTTTTCTAATTTATGCATTTGTATCATTAACAAGCGTTACATACTACACAAATTACGTAACAATTACATCTAAATTATCATTGATTCTTAATGCGATATTAGGGAGTACAGAAGCCAGTATTGGGAATTTAATTGCAGAAGGAGATAAAATTAAAATCTTCAATACATACAGACAAATGCTTTCTATCCGCTTCTTTTTTGCAGGTTTTTTTGTATTTATGCTTTATTTTCTTATTGAGCCATTTATTTCTCTTTGGCTTGGTTCTGAATACATAATGGATCATTATATCTTAATTCTGATTCTTGCAGATGTTTTTATCTCTCACTTTCGAGGAGCTACAGATCAGTTCCTTTATGGCTTTGGATTATTTAAAGATATTTGGGCAGCAATAGTACAAACGATTATATTCATTGTATTTGCTTTAGTTTTAGGATCATATTATAAGCTGATAGGGATATTATTAGCTGTTTTTATAAGTAAAATAATTATAGTTATGCTATGGAAGCCCTATTTCTTGTTTAAGTATGGGTTAAATAAAGCAATTAAAACCTATTGGAAATTATTTTTTATAAATGTCCTGATTATAGGGGTAACCTTTTATTGGGGTTATATTATTAATACAATTTTTTCTAACAATCTCTCTTATATAAATTGGATAACTAAAGCTTTGATTTTAGGGTTATACTTTATTATTTCAGCCGGAATCTTAATGTACTTATTTGTTCCTGGCTTTAAAGATATTATTTTACGTTTTAAATATTTTCGCAAACGATGAATATATGCTTTTTTACAACAGAATATCCCAATCAAAATTCAGGGGGAGTAGAACATGTAACCTATGATTTGGCTAATGCATTTATTGAAAACGGTCATCAAGTATATATTGTATCTATATTTCCTAATAGAAGCCAGTCAAGGGGTACCAAACAATTTTCTGGACTTATTATTGGTACAAATTTGAATAAGTTAAAGGATACAATTTCTTATATTGATAAAAATAATATTGATGTAATTATTGATCAATCACATTTTTCAATAACACAGTGTTATTTGAAAGAAATCAAAAAAAAAACTAGAACAAAACTAATTAAAGTTCTACATACAGATCCTGCGGCTGCGGAAAAAGGGACGATTGATAATTGTCCAATTTTGGCAAACAATATTTTAAATATAGGAAAAGATAAAGTTATAAATATAATTAGAAAGATAAAACGTCACAAATATCTTGAAAATGAATATAAACGATGGTATTCTTTATATGATAAAATAGTTTTACTTTCAGATAAGTTTATACCTGTTTTTATGTCTTATATAAAAACTGATTTACAAAATAAAGTAACAAGTATTCCTAATCCTCTGATTGTAAACAATACTGTGACAGAATTCAAAAAAAAGAATATTGTTTTGTATGTTGGGCGCTTATGCCAACAAGCAAAGCGTCCGGATCGTCTGATCTGCATATGGAAAAAAGTTTATCGAAATAATCCCAATTGGAAACTTATTGTGGTTGGTGATGGAGAATTAAAACAGCAACTTATTAAGTACTGTGTAAACCAGCGTATTGAAAATATAGAATTCATAGGGCAAACGGATCCAAATCCATTCTATAGAGAAGCATCTATTTTATGTGTCACAAGTACTTATGAAGGTTTTCCCCTTGTTATAAATGAGGCTTTAAGCTATAATGTTATACCTATTGCATTTAAGAGTTTCGAAGCCGTGTCCGATTTGATTTCCAATGGGGAAAATGGTTATCTAATTAAGCCTTTTGATTTAAAAGAGTATGCGAATTGTCTTAATAAATTAATGCATTCTGAAACTCTCCAGAATCAAATGCGGAGTTTTATAACTAAAAGATTTGACAGCCAAAAATATAGTGTCAATACTATAACAAACCAATGGTATACAATTTTTAACAATATTATATCAAGTTCGAATTAATAATAATTTAAATGAAAACCATGGGTAATATATTCAATTTAATCAGAAACAATATAAAGAATAGGACAAGCAGAATTATTGTTGAAAATCTACTAAATATTCCCTATTCTATTATTTTCTATTTTATATCTAAAAGACTTAAACTCCGGATAAATAAAAAAAAGTATTACTCGAGTATCTGTGGTATATTCAAAGATGAAGCACCGTATTTAAAAGAGTGGATAGAATACCATCATTTAGTTGGCATTGAACATATTTATCTATACAATAATAATTCGAGTGACAATTTTTATGAAATTTTACGACCATATATAGAAAAAGGCTTTATTACTCTTATTGAGTGGCCTAAACTCCATGCCCAAATGGAGGCATATAAACATTGCTATGATAATTTTAAGAAAGACACAAATTGGCTTGCTTTTTTTGATATAGATGAGTTTGTTTGTCCTAAAATTGAAACAGATATAAATTCTTTTCTTAAAAAATACGAAGGTTATCCAGGTATTCTTATTTATTGGCAAATGTTTGGAACAAATGGACTTGTTGATTGTGATAAAGACAAACTTGTAATAGAGCAATATACTAATTCGTGGAAACATTTGGATGGTACTGGAAAGGTGTTTATCTCTACAGAAAATTATTTACCTACTAATATTTATAATCATTGGATGACTTTTCGATATAAAGTATTTAAAGTACCTGTAATGACAGAGCACAAAAAATTCATTTTCTTCCCACAGATTTACACAGCGCCGAAGCTTAATACAATCCAATTAAATCATTATTGGAGTAAAAGTTTGAATGAATTTTTATTTAAAATTAAAAGAGGGTCTGCTGCATCTTCTAAAAATGAAGTATATCGTCAGAAATTCTCATTTTTTTTAGCACATGAACAACGTAATATATCCGAGAACAAAGTTATTTATCGTTTTTTAATCCAATTAAAAATAAGGCTAAATAAAATTTCTTTATAATCAACTTTCTATGCGTATACTTTGGTTTTCTGTAACTCCATCATTATTTAATCCAAAATCTAATAGTCACAATGGAGGCGGATGGATTGCTTCATTGGAGCAAATAGTTCGTAAAGAACCAACGATTGAATTAGGGGTCGCTTTTCATTTTCCAAATTCAGAATTCAAATATGAATATGAAAGAGTGAGCTATTATCCTATTCCTGTATTTCAATTATCGCGCCTGCAACGTTTGTTTGGAAAAGAAAATAAAGAGGCAATGATAAAGTATTGTCTACGTATAATTAAAGATTTTAAACCCAATTTAATTCAAATTTTTGGCAGTGAAAACGACTTTGGATTACTTTGTCAGCATACAAGTATTCCCATTGTTATCCACATGCAAGGTTGCCTGCCTGCATATCATAACGCATTATTCCCTGTGGGAATAAACAAGTATGATTTCTTTTTTAGTAAAGGATTGTCATGGCATTTTCGGTGGATGGGAATGCGTTCCGAACCATCATTTCGAAAGAAAGCTGAACAAGAAATACAAACCATTCAGCATTGCCGCTACTTTATGGGACGAACGGAATGGGATAAAGGCTTAGTGTTGTTATTCAATCCAAATGCAACTTATTTTCATTGTGAAGAGGCTTTGCGTGACTCATTTCTGATAGGTTCTAAACACTGGTCGCTCCCCAAAGATAAGCGAGTTCAAATTATTAGCGTAATTTCTAATCCTTGGTATAAAGGTATGGATTTGATATTAAAAACAGCTAATCTACTGAAACGCTTTACTTCGCTTGATTTTGAATGGCATGTTTATGGAGTACGTGATATTCGCTTTTACGAAAATAAATATAAAATCCATGCAAAAAAAGTAAATGTTTGCATCATGGGAACTGCCACAAAAGATGAATTAGTTGAGGCACTTTGTAATTCTACCTTATATGTACATCCAAGCTACATTGATAATAGTCCTAATAGCGTCTGTGAAGCCCAGATTCTTGGATTACCAATTTTAGCTACTAATGTAGGTGGTTTGTCATCAATCATTCGAGATCGAGAAACGGGTATTTTGTTTCCAGCTAATGATCCTTATACATTGGCTATCCTTATTGAACAATTAGTAGCCAATCCTGTACAATGTCAATCATTGAGCAGGGCAGCTATAACTCAGGCTAAAGAGCGTCATAATCCTGAGAATATTAAGAAAACATTATTAAACATATATCAAACCATATTGAAAAATGGCTAAACTTATTTTAAAAATAATAGGCATATTAGGATATGTTGTTGGTATGCTAAGTAAAATATGGCCATGTAAGATGGATTTTATTTGGTACATATTTTGTCGACATATCATAACAGCCCGCAATCGACATCGTTTTAAAAATTTTGGTTATAAATCGTTGCTTGCTTCAGACATAACTCTTCTCTCTCCGCAGTATATTTCAATAGGTAATAATACTTCTATTATGCGGCATTGTGTTTTGGAAACATGCCCAAATGCTCAATTACAGCCAAATCTCACAATAGGAAACAATGTTTCTATTGGGGAATATTCTCATATTACATGTGCACAAAAAATTGAAATTGGGGAAGGACTTCTCACCGGTCGCTTTGTACTAATTACTGATAATGGGCATGGTAAATCTTCAGTTGATGAAACGGATATACCTCCAATATTACGATTGGTTCATTCCAATGGTCCGATAAAGATTGGTAAAAATGTTTGGATTGGCGATAAAGCAACTATTTTGCCCAATGTTACGATTGGCGATGGTGCAGTTATTGCAGCAAATGCTGTCGTAACTAAAGATATTCCTGCATATGCTATTGCAGCCGGGTGTCCAGCGAAAATTGTAAAAACAATTAAATAAGAATTATTTATAAAGTATGAAAGTAATACCTGTATATCTTCCCCAGTTCCACACTATTCCTGAAAATGATGAATGGTGGGGGAAAGGATTTACCGAATGGGTAAATGTAAGAAATGCTAAGCCTTTATTTGAGGGACATAATCAACCACGTGTGCCACTGAATAATAATTACTATGATTTAAGCAATGTCGAAACTTTGAAATGGCAATGTAAATTAGCAAAGGAGTATGGCATTTATGGATTTTGTATGTATCATTATTGGTTTAACGGTCATCTGTTACTCGAAAAACCAATGGAAATGCTGTTAGCACATCCAGAAATTGATATCAAATACTGTATTTCATGGGCGAATCATGACTGGACTGATGGTTGGAAAGCTCAAAATCGTGCTCCCAAAGTATTGATTGCACATGATTTTGATGATGAAAAAGATTGGGTAAATCATTTTAACTATATGCTACCTTTCTTCAAGGATTCACGTTATATGTCGGAGGACAACAAACCTCTAATGGTTATTTATGTTCCTAACCTTATTCGCAAACTTAATAAAATGCTTGATCTTTGGACGCAAATGGCCAAAGAGGCTGGCTTTGATGGGCTAACCTATATTTATCAAAGTGCTGCATCGAGCTTTGATTCGTCGTGGGATCGTTCCAAATTTGATTATGGGGTTGAAATGAATCCTGGGTATGCGAATATGTATTTCCAAACTAAGCACAATATAGGGTTCTTCCCCAAACTAATGAAATATTCTAGATATATTAAACGTTTATTAGGAATACATCGTAGTCTTGCTCCCCAACGTAAAGCAAAAGAAGTTACTAAAAAAGATTATGATGAATTGTGGAATAACATCCTTCGTCTTCGTCCATTGAAACAAGGTCCTAAAATGATTCCATGTGCCGTAACTGATTGGGATAATACTCCACGTCATCGTATGAACGGATACGTGTATGAAGGAGTGACTACTAAAAAATTCGGTTGTTATTTTAGACAATTAGTTGAAAATACAAGAAAATATTATGATACAGATATGATTTTTGTTTTTGCTTGGAATGAATGGGCAGAAGGTGGATATCTTGAACCTGATAATAAATATGGTTATGGGTTTTTAGAAGAAATTAAAAACGTATTAAATGATTCTAATTATAATAGTAGTCTAAAAGCTATGTTATAAAGAATATTGACTTATTAATGGATTCTATAAATGATTAATTTTAGCAGGTATTTTTCTGTTCGTAATATTGCCTCATTTACTCTCATTTTTATGAGTGTTCAATTTTTGTTTGTCGAAGGCTGGGCTATTAGCATTCCGAAGGTCGCATTTATGGCCATTACACCTATACTTATCTTAGCAAAAACACCTTATATCTCAAAAGCTGTTATATTTGGTTCGCTTTTTTGGGTTGTGACGGTAGGCATGAGTATAGTACAGTTTGGATTGACTAGCAGAATGTCTACTTTTTATTATTCAGCTCTATTTTTACTCACATTTATTCTGTATTATAATCTTGTATATATCAATAAAGTTTTTGGGATAGAACAATTCATAGGACTTATTAAAATAGTCATTTATGCTTATGCTATTGTGCTGATATTACAACAGTTTTTTTATCTTATAGGAATTCGATATATGCCTTTAATCAATTTGATGAATCAACCTTATTATAGTTTGTTTAGATTGAATTCATTAGCTATTGAACCATCACATGCTGGAAGATTGTTGGCTGTGTATTTTTATGCTTTCCTAAAATTGATTGAATATAAAGAGGGTAGTGCTCCTTCTATTAAAATGTTATGGAAGGACTATCGCATTCTAATAATTGCATTTCTTTATACAATGATTGGTATTGGTAGCGGTACAGCCTTTATAGCACTGGCTATTTTATTGTTATACTTTCTTAAGCGTCAATATGTTTTATTGTTTATCTGTATTGCCATTGCTATTTATTTATTAATTCCTATTATTAATTTTGAACCTCTAAATAGAGCCGTTAATATATTTCATGCAACAATGTCTGGAGATGTTGAGATTGTAACAAAAACAGATAATAGTGCAGCAACACGTGTAAATATTATTCTTAATACAATAAATAATTTAGACCTTACAAAATCAGAAACTTGGTTTGGTCGAGGTATTGATTCTAATGTAAATGTGGAAAATGCTGTAGTCAGTGCTATAAATGATTATGGATTAATTTCTTATATTTTTAAATTGATTCTTTTTTTTAGTTGTTGTTTCAATAGTCTATTTTCTCTTGAAATAATTATGTTTATTTTATTGTTTAGTTTTAATATAGGTAATATTGCTTATGGTTGGGCAACACTAATGATTTTTTCTACAATAAAATATTTCAAATACAATTGTTAATTATGCTAAAAGAACCTTTTTTATCAATCGTGATCCCTGTTTACAATGGCGCTAAAGTAATTAATAGATGTCTCAATAGTATATGGGAACAAAATCTAGATGAATCAATTTATGAAGTTATTTGTGTCAACGATTGTTCAAATGACAACACGACTGAATTGATAAAACAGGTTCAATTGTCTCATTGTAATCTTCGGCTGTTATCAAATTCATACAATAAAAGGGCTGGAGGAAGTCGTAATTATGGAGTAAAAGAAGCCGAGGGGAAATATATTATATTTATTGATGCAGATGATTATTTTCATCCTAATTCACTCATAGAAGTTTTAAACATATTAAAATCGCAGGCACTTGATATTTTAGTATGTGATTTTGCAAGGCATAAAATAAATTGTCCAAACAATATATTAGTTCACAATTTTGTATCTACAGCAGTAATGTCAGGAAGGGCATTTATGGTTGTGAATAGTCTTCCTCACGCTCCGTGGAAATATGTTTTTAAAAAAGAATTAATGATTAGTAATAATTGTTTTTTCGAAGAGAATGTTAGTTGTGAAGATGTTGACTGGACTCATAAAATAGCATTTTATGCAAAAACGATGAAATATGTTCCTATTTTACTTATACATTATATTCTTGAGTCTGATACACAAACTAGTTCTGAATTCAAGACAAGCACTACTGTCTTCAACAAAATATTATGTGGATTTAGGGTTATACAATTAATTAATCTCTGCAATACAGAAGAGGAAAAAATATATATTATACAAGTAGCTAAATCAATTTATAAAAAAGGAATTATATTGTTCAATGCATTAAGCTCTTCTCCCCTCAAAAAAAGAAAAATTATAACTAAATACATAGTATTAGAGGAAAATTCAGGTTTACTTGGTTTTGTAACTAAGTATCCAACACTATATTCTTTCTTATCAACTCTTATTTCACCATTTTTTAGGTTTTTACTTATAATAAGAAGATATATTAAAGGACGATAATTTATATTTATTTCCTATATCGATGAATAAACTAACACTTGCTATCTGCATGTATAATGCAGAACAGTATATAGAAGAAACTTTGGAGTGCTTGATGGCACAAACTATGCAAGATTTTCACCTACTGATTGTAGATGACTGTTGCACGGACAATAGCGTAAAAGTTGTTGAACAATTTTTTGCAGAACATCCACGTAAATACGAAATAGTTCATTTTGAGGTAAATAAAGGGCTGAGTGCCGGACGACGGTACGTAGAGGAACATGCAACTACAAAATATATTTTGTTTGTGGATGCCGATGATTGTCCATATCCTACTTTAGTGGAAAAACTCTATAATAAAATCTCATCTGATTCTGATCTTATGGCTGTTGGATGTCACTTGGAATATATGGATAGTAAAGGAGGAAAAATGAAAGGTGGCATTTTTTTAGGAGAGACTACTAAAGAAGGATTTTATGAAAAGGCACGCAGGGAAAAATTGATATTTATGCAACCAACTGCAATTTACGATCGTGAACTGGCATTACAAGTAGGTGGGCACAATATCACGGGATTTCCAGAAGGTAAGCCTCGTTATCAGGATTTTTGCGAAGATCTTGACTTATGGACTCGTATGAGCGATCTTTATAAAGATGGTAAAGCTATTGTAGTGATACCTGAAATTCTATGTCGTTATCGCAAGCATCAGTCAGCCATGTCGGCCAACTCTATCGGCATGATTCTCCGTATGCGGCATATTAAAATGAATTTAAAACGCCGTCGTCGAGGAGAGCGGGAATTGACATTTATTGAGTTTCGATCACAAATAAGTGAAACAGAATACAGCAAAATAGAGAAGGATGCTATCGCTGCCGACAGTCTAAGAAAAAGTTATTACCTGCTTAAAAATGGCAACATTGTAAAAGGATTTGGCTATCTGCTGAAATCCATTTATAATAATCCGTCATACCTTATTGATAAGGTTAAACACAACTTATTGCGAATGAAATGAAAACTTCTGCTGATTTTTTAACTAGATTCTTTGATTATTTGAATAAAAATGGTGAATATGCTGTTTTGCGTAATTTCGAAGGGCTTCCTGCTCATAATAATAGCCGAGACATTGACATCATTATGGAGCCAGCAACGTACAAACGCTTGAAGTGTGGCTTAATAACATTGATTGAGGAAGAGAACTGGAAAATTGTAACTTATCTTAATAGTGATCGTTTGATTACGTGGGTGTGTGCCTGTGTAGACAATAATAGTCATACAGAAATCGTACAGTTTGATTTTTTCTTTCATACATCACTTTTTGGTATTACACTGCTTGAAGCTAAAGATTTCTTAAAGCATCGATTATTTAATGGGTCTATTTATCATGTAAACAAAGAATATGAGTTTTTAGATAAATACATGTATGATCGAGCTGTAGGAGTAGCTTATCCCGAAAAATATCAAAAAACACGGGAAGCAGTGGAAAACAGTAACGAAGTTAAAAACGTACTGAAAAAAATATTCGGTTCAAACAGCATTGGTCAATGTGACAAGACTTCGGGAAGAAAGTTATTACTAAAAGCATGGAAACAGAATTTGTTCAGTAATACATTTCGAACTGTAGGAAGAATGCTGAAATTTGAATATTATTATATTCGAAATTATATTTGTTCAGATACAGGTTTCAGCGTAGGTTTTACCGGTCCTGACGGTTCGGGAAAGACAACGGTTATAGACCTGTTGTTGGAACGAATGGCCCCTGTGTTTCGTACAGCACACAAGTATTACCATTTTCGTCCGACTCTTTTCGGTAACTTAGGGGAAGTAGCACATTCTGCCGGACTGAAAAAAGAGGTAGATCGTGACTACAGCAAACCTCACCGTGGGGGAAAGACCGGAGCATTAAGTTCTTTTGCTCGACTGCTCTATTATTCATTGGACTATATTGTTGGTTACTTTGTGAAAGTAAAGACGGTAACTCGTATTACACGGATTGTAATTTTCGATCGTTATTATACAGATATTATTTGTGATAGTCGTCGTAGCCGCATTTACTTAAACTACAAGTTCTTGTATGGATTTGGAAAACTCTTTATACCATCATTGGATTATAATATATTACTGACAGCTGGCACAGATACCATATTGGCACGTAAAAAGGAGCTAGATGAAGAAGGTATTCGAATAATTAATAAGAAAATCGACTATTTAGCTGGTAAAAAGGAATATAAAAAGGTTCTGAATGAGCAGACACCGGAAATGGCTGTGGCAGAGATTTTAAGTTACATTTTTGAAGAACAACATAAGAAGAACTTACGGAGATTGGAGTAATGGCAAAACCAAAAATTTTCATATCTGCCTATGCCTGTGAGCCCGGACTCGGTAGCGAAATCGGAGTGGGATGGCACTGGGTACTGGAAATGTCGAAGTACTTCGAACTATGGGTACTGACGCGTCGTAGCAATCAACATACTATTGAACCATGGATAGTAGAACATCCGGAATACAGCCATATTCACTTTCTATACTTCGATCTACCGAAATGGGCGCGCTTCTGGAAGAAAGGGTTACGCGGAGTACGTACGTATTACAACATTTGGCAGTGGCTTACAAACAGTATTGTACGCCGTACAATGGAGGAGAATAACATCCATATTTTCCATCATTTAACCTATGGAAACGTGTTGTGGAAGGTAAGTAGCTATGGGCAAAAGCAGTTCTTCATTTGGGGACCAGCTGGTGGTGTAGAGACAATTCCAAAAGAGTATACATGCCATTATCCGAAAAAAATGCAATTGGTAGAAAAATTACGTCGGCTTATGGCTGATAATCTGAGATTCAATGCTGGGTTCAAACGTCGTTGTAAGAATGCGGATTTAATTCTTTGTAAAACGGATATTTTACGACAACATATACCGGAAAAATATAGAGATAAGGCTGTCTTGTTTACAGATGTAGCAGTGGATAATTTGCTGGATATACCGGCTGTGGTAGAAAGGGCATCGAATAAGCAGGTAGAATTCATTACTGTGGGAAGACTGGATCCTTGGCGTGGATTCGACTTAACCATAGAAGCGTTTGCTAAAGCTGAGGAAAAAAATGAGAATATTCATTTGACTATTATAGGAAAAGGAGCGGATAGAGAAAGGCTCGAAACGCTAATAGACAAATTGAAACTGAGAGAAAAGGTGACGATGGCGGGAAGTGTGAGTATGGAACGATATCAGGAATATATGCGAAATTGTGATGTGGTAGTGAATGCTTCGCTAAAAGAGGGGGCAGTGACTGTATCGTTTGATTCGATGGCGATGGGGAAACCGCTGATTTGTATTGATACTACAGGGTATACACGCTATTTTTCACCTGAATATGCTGAAATTATACAGCGAGCAGATAGAAATACTACCATACAATCATTAGCCGATAGTATGGTTAAGTTGACTGATTCACATTTACGGTTTGAAATGGGGAAAAAGGCGCAGAATGCGGGCAATAAATTTACCTGGGAGAATCGTGGTAAAGGGATTGGGTCAGTAATCAACAAAGCGTTGAATGAAAGGAATGTAAAATGAATATAGAGCAGCAATTAAAACAACTGCTGAAATGGGGTGAGGGTGAAACATTCTATAGCTTTGCCAATGAAGATGGTAAACGTTGGTGGATGCCTGTTCGCCATATGTCGGTAGCTATGAATTTGTATCAACCTAGCGGTATAAAAGGTAAATGTTTGAAGAGAGGACTGCCATGGCTTTATTGGAATCCAATAGTAAGAATAGTACTTCATACAGAACGGTTTCAATTGGCATTAGGTGATAATTTGAGAGAGCTATTGGAAAATATATTTAAAGAGCGAGATTTGGAGTTCTCTGTTTTTGGTGGTACACCAAGTGCAAGGCAAAAAATAACGATTCAATTATCTAAGAAAAATCAGATTTTAGGTTATTGTAAGGTTACTCATAATGATAAAATTTATGACCTATTTAAAAAGGAAAGTAATACACTGAATAAATTAAATCGACTATCTGTACTAAATGTGCCCCAGTCACTATTTTGCGGAGCTTTTGGAGATTGTTTTCTTTTCATTCAATCAACTAAAAAAACTTGTCATTCAAAGATAATTCATACTTGGACTGATAAACATACTGATTTCTTAAATGGCTTATACGATAAAACAAAAGTAAATACTAACTTTAAGAATACAGATTTTTATTCAGAATTATGTTATTTAGAGTCAATATCAAATAAGTTATCTAAGGAAGAAGGGGAACTTTACAGTCATGCGATTAGTTTACTTAAAAGTTATTATTCCAATGTGAATGAATATTCTTTATTTCATGGTGACTTTACACCTTGGAATATGTTTTTTGAAAAAAAAGAGTTGTGTGTATTTGATTTTGAATATGCTCAATGGACTTTTCCTCCGTTTTTAGATAAAATGCATTATCTCTTTCAGATATGGATAATTGAACAGAAGAAAAATAGTGATCAGATTTATCAGATTTTAGAAGATTGTAAGCAAGATAAAACTGTTATTATATTAGTAATTGCATATCTTACACATATTATAGCTTTTTATATGAAACTTTATAATGGACAATTTGATACTCATGACAATGGTTACATTATTTGGAGTAGTTTATTACAAAAATATATATCTCTGTTTTGATTATGATACCTAAAATAATTCATTTCTGTTGGTTAAGTGGAGATCCTTATCCGGCTAAAATAAAAAAATGTATTGATAGTTGGAAAAAATATTTACCTGATTATCAAATATGGTTATGGGATGCTCACCGATTTGATGTTAATTCTTCTATTTGGGTAAAAGAAGCATTTGAAAATAAAAAATATGCTTTTGCTGCTGATTATATACGGTTCTATGCATTATATTATTATGGAGGTATATACTTGGATTCTGATGTTGAAGTAATAAAATCTTATGATGATTTGTTGCAGCTTCCTTACTTTTTAGGTTATGAATATTCTGGATGTATTGAGGCTGCAACGATGGGAGCTGAAAAGGGGAATGTTATTTTTAAAAAGATGTTAGATTATTATGAAAATCGTCATTTTATAAAAGAAAATGGAGAACAAGATATTATTATCGTTCCTAAAATATTTATGGATATAATATATCAATCAAACATTTCATGTATTACAATTAGAAATATTTCTGAATTTCAACGAAATAATAATAAACTTTATGTATTTACCAATGATTATTTTTCTCCTATTGTAACGAAAGGATATAGGTATACGTTGAAATGTACCTCAAATACATATAGTATTCATCATTTTGTTAGTGCTTGGGTGTCATGGCAAGTTAAATTACTTGTTTTCTTATTTGGATATACACCTACAATGCTTAAAATAAAGAGAATTCTATCTTCAATAAAAAAAATAACTATAGGATAGAAAATGAATAAACTGGTTTGTTTTCACCTTTTCAACGATTTTAGTGGTAGTCCAAAGGTGTTACGAATGGTGATAGAGGGGTTAGCAAATAAAGGAATAAGGATAGATGTAATAACCTCGAGAGGAGAAGGTTCTTTGAGTGGCTTAGCTAAACGAAAAGAGGTGCGGATGAACCAGTATGCGTATCGCTTTTCGAGTAATGGACTGGTGACCATGCTACGCTACAGTGGTGTACAATTGTATACTTTTTTATTCGCTTTCCGATATTTATTCAGTCGAAATACAGTATTTTACATTAATACAATCTTGCCCGTGGGAGCAGCTTTGGCTGGAAAGTTGATGGGAAAGCGGGTAGTGTATCATTACCATGAGGATGCTGGGACTAAAGGAGCTTTTTATCAATTGCTGGCAGGAATAATGCAGAAATTGGCATCGGAAATTATTTGTGTATCGGAGTATCAGTGGTCGTTCCTAAAAAGAAAGAAAGGAGTGTATGTAGTGCCTAATGCAGTACCTAAAACTTTTGTAGAGCAATTGAATGTGAATCCTCAGGAAGCGTTCGAACGGAAGCGGGTGTTAATGTTAGGATCGTTAAAAGAATACAAAGGTACACGGGAATTTATAGAACTTGCAGCGAAATTAAAGAAGTATGCATTTGAACTGGTGTTGAATGAAACTGTAGAAAATATAGCGGCATTTTGGAAAGAAAGTGGAATGGTGAAGCCTGAGAATCTGACAATATATCCTCGACAAGATAATGTGGCTCCGTTCTATAACCGGGCTTCGGCCGTGTTGAATTTATCTAATAAAAATTTATTTATTGAAACATTCGGTTTAACAGCTTTAGAAGCCATGTCGGCTGGTCTGCCAGTGATTGTACCGACTGTAGGTGGTATTGCTGAGCTGGTGGAAGATGGTGTGAATGGATATCGGATAGATGTACAGGATTTAGAAAAGATAGAACAAACAATACAAAATATACTGACTAGTAAAGAACTATACTTCAAATTGTCAAAAGGAGCATGGCAATGTTCACAGAAATACAGTGAGCAGGCGATGATTGAATCGATTGAAAATATATTGGACTGAAGATGAAAAAGGTGGTAATTATCGGTACACAGGGTGTACCGGCCAGATATGGTGGCTTTGAAACGTTGGTTGAAAATATCATAGGAGATAATTGTAGCCCCGATATTCAATATACGGTATTTTGTAGCAGTAAGGATATGCCGGAAAGACTTGAGAATTATAAAGGGGCTTTTTTACGATATGTACCGCTTAGAGCCAATGGGGTACAGAGTATTCCATACGATATGTGGTCGATGATGAAGGTTATAGGGAAAGGTTTTGATGCAGTAGTGGTATTAGGTACATCAGGGTGTATGTTTTTACCAATTTTCCGTCTTTTCTGTCGAAAGAAACTGATTGTAAACATTGATGGACTGGAACACCGACGTGCGAAATGGGGAAAGGTGGCCAAATGGGTGTTACGCAACAGTGAACAGATGGCTGTAAAATTTGCGGATATTATTATTGCAGACAATCAGGGTATAGCGGATTATGTGAAGCAGACTTATCGGATGAATCCGGTGGTGATAGCGTATGGCGGCGATCATGTGCAGCGTGAAGTCAGCGATAAGTTTCAGCAGGATGTTTTAAAGGAATATGGAGTAACTGCCGGAAACTATGCCATAACGGTATGCAGGGTAGAACCGGAAAATAATAGCCGGATAATATTGGAAGCGTTTGCTGCTGCCGGAAAAGAGTTGGTCTTTGTAGGAAACTGGGATCGGAGTGAATATAGCAGGGGATTGAAAATGGAGTTCGAAAAATATGCGAATATTCATTTTATTAATTCGGAATATAACTTGGATAGACTGTATGCACTACGCGCCAACTGTGCCTGGTATATTCATGGACATAGTGCGGGGGGAACAAATCCTTCACTGGTAGAAGCAATGTTTTTTGGGCGACCGATTTTGTGTTTCGATGTTGTCTATAATCGGGAAACGACTCAGGGAAAAGCTTACTACTGGAAGAATCCGCAAGAATTACAGTCGTTGTTGAAACGAAACAACTTGGATGGTAATGTAATGAAAGATATAGCTAAAAGGGAGTATATGTGGAAACATATAGCCGAACAGTATGAAAGTTTGTATTAATTGTCTATTTCATACCCTGGCAACATAGACTCCAATCGTTTCATTAGAAAGTCTAACTGACTGATGGAGTCTCTTTTTAGAAATACAATGTAACATCAAGATTAAATATTGATAAACATTATGCAAACTCACGTAGTCATCATGGCAGGCGGCATAGGAAGCCGTTTCTGGCCCATGAGTACCCCCAAATATCCTAAACAGTTCATCGACGTGATGGGCGTAGGAAAATCTCTGATTCAGCTCACGGTGGAGCGTTTCAAGGATATCTGCCCGAAAGAGAATTTCTGGGTAGTAACCTCGGAAAAATATGTAGACATCGTAAAGGAGCAGTTACCACAGATAGCGGCACAGCATATTTTGGCGGAACCGGAAGCAAGAAATACGGCACCGTGTATCGCGTATGCGTGCTGGAAGATCCGGAAGGAGTTTCCGCAGGCAAACATCGTGGTGACTCCCTCGGATGCACTGGTGATTGATACGACGGAGTTTGCCCGCTGCATCCGGCTAGCATTGGAAAAAACGGCGGACTCGAACGCTATTGTGACCTTGGGGATGAAGCCTACTCGACCGGAAACGGGCTACGGGTACATCGCGGCTCAAGGTGAAGCCGACGAAAAAGGTATCTACAAGGTGGAGGCGTTCAAAGAGAAACCGAACGTGGAAACGGCAAAAAAGTATCTGGCAGCGGGGAATTATTTCTGGAACGTAGGGATATTTGTGTGGAATGTGGAAACGATTACGAATGCTCTACGCAGGTACGCGCCGCAAATTGCGGGAGTGATGGACGAGCTGGAGCCTGCCTTGTTTACGGACAGGGAAGCAGAGGAACTGAAACGCCTCTTTCCTACCTGCGAGAAGATTTCCATTGACTATGCAGTGATGGAGAAGGCGAAGGATATATATGTGCTACCGGCGGAGTTCGGATGGAGTGACCTGGGTAGCTGGGGCTCGCTGCACACGTTATTGCCACAGGACGAAAACGGCAACGCGATGGTGGGCAACAGCAAGGTGGACTTGTATAACTGCCACAACTGTGTGGTGCATGTGGCGGAAAACAGGCAGGTGGTGCTGGAAGGGCTGAACGGTTACATTGTTGCAGAAAAAGACGGCCGCCTGCTGGTGTGCCGCCTGAGTGAGGAACAGCATATTAAGGATTTTATTTGAATATATTCTTATTAAAAATAAGATATAGTATATAGGTAAGGTTTTGGAAGCCGGATAGGCTGATGGCTGTGCTTTGTTTTTTACTTTCAGGCAAGAAAATCGAAGTACAGCCGCTGTCCGGTGATATTTAGTACAGAGTACATTGTCAAATTATGAATTGGACATATAGCTATAACTTGGGTAAGGTTTTGAGAAGCCGGATAGGCTTATGGCTGTTGCTTTGCTTCCTGCTTTCGGGTATGGAGGGTAAAGCACAGCCTGCTGTCCGGTCCGGTGAAGTAGATATCTTCATGGGAGTGGATTTGAACTATCGAGATATTGTATTTAGTAAGCCTTATGAATTGCTGGTGAACCTGACACCGGGTGTGAAGTGGAACATGGGACGGCAGTGGCAGGTGGCGGCACAGGTGTTGCTGCCGGTATACAACGATTATGGTGGGTATTATAAACGGGTGCGTCTGAATGCTTGTAGCGATGATGACCCGGATTACAGCAACGTTACGCCTCCTACAGTGGCA